>Ga0228636_1000364_pt1 | contig 12248 bp, 12 predicted proteins | sample 45DmetaG_FD_182709 | JGI IMG/M metagenome (GOLD analysis project Ga0228636, IMG submission 182709) | Seawater microbial communities from Monterey Bay, California, United States - 45D | ecosystem: Environmental > Aquatic > Marine > Coastal | place: USA: California | collected 2016-11-03 | reverse complement strand
GCATGCCTCCCATCTGTAGAAACATCTTTTCTCAAAGAAGTAATTTCATATTTATTTTTGTCAATTATTGCTGTGATAGTTCCATGGTCAATACCTGTTTCATAATAATTAATTTCTTTTTTTTTTAGAGCATCGCAAACTTCGCTTGGTTTCAAATTTGTAGCTAAATCAATATCATCAACTATTTGTTTTTTTATAATCTTCCTTACACAACCTCCAACGTATCTCACCTCACTATTATCAGCATAAGCGTTAAGTGCTTCAAAGATCTTATTGGCAGGTGTTTGATTTGTTAAATTAAATAGGTTTTGACTTATATAATCAAGATTTCGAGATCTAAAAAAAATTTTATCTAAAAAGTTATTCATATATGGCTGGGGCGCTAGGATTCGAACCTAGGATGCCGGTACCAAAAACCAGTGCCTTACCACTTGGCTACGCCCCAATCTTGCTTTCATATAGCACAAAAAAATAAAATTTATATAGTTTTTGATGTATTACACCAAAAATTTTTAAATTTTCTTTTAAATCTAAGTTTTGCTAATTCACAATCTTGTTTTTTTTGATAATACGCAATTATAACTGATCCAGATCCTGTCATTCTTACAAATAAAGGTTGATTTAAATTTTCTAAATAAGATTTTAAAATTTTAAGTTTTGGGTATTTTGTGAATGCAATTTTTTCAAGATCATTTTCATATTTTAATAAAGATTTTAAATTCATCATATCTTTTTTAGGATTATTTAATTTAGGTTTACTAAATTTTTTTACTTCTGAATAAATTTTTTTTGTAGAACATCCAAAATTTGGTTGAACAAGTAAGATATTAAAATTTGAAGTTTTTAAAAATTTCTTAATAACACCATTTGATGATAAAATTGTACTCTTAGGATTGATACCTAAAATTACATCAGAACCAATTAGTTTTGTAATTTGTAAAACTTTTTTTTGGCTAATCTTGATAAAATTTTTTTTAATCAAAAAATTTAGAACTGTAGCAGCATTCATGGATCCTCCTCCAAGACCAGCTTCCTGTGGAATATTTTTTTTTATCTTAATTTGAAATTTTTTATTATCTAATATTTTTTTTTCTTCTAAAATTTTAAATAATTTATTTACTGTATTATCTTTTTTAATATTTTTAGAGAAATTGCCATTAAAAAAAATCTTATGTTTGTTGCTTTTAATTTTTTTTATTGAGATTGTATCATGTAATTCTATAAACTTAACTATACTCTCAATTTTGTGAAGATTAGTTAACTTACCAGTAACATGTAAAGCTAAATTGATCTTAGCAAATGATTTTACTTCATTAGTTTTCATTAAGAATTATTGATACCTTCTGTGATTTTGATATTTATCTTTTTTTTAATGTCTTCATCTACATCCTCTAATTTTAAAACATAATTCCAAAAGTATCTGGCCTGAATATTCCTATTTAATTTCCATAAAATATCGCCATAATGATCATTAACAGTTGGATCGTCTGGCATTAATTCAACGGCTTTTTTAATATATTTTTCTGCTTCAGTATAATTATCTATCAAATAATATGCCCACCCTATTGAGTCTGTAATATAAGGATCATTACTTCTTAAAGCATATGCTTTTTCTAACATTTTCATAGCTTCATCAATTTTATAATCACGCTCTAACCATGAATAGGCTAAATAATTTAAAACATAAGCGTCATCTGGATTAATTCGTAATGAATATTTTAAATCTTTATCTGCTTTTTGATAATTGCCTAATCGTTCATAACTTCCACCTCTTCTATAAAGAAGATCAGATTTAATTTCCGAATTATCATCTAGAGATGAGATGATTTCAGTATAATATTCAATTGCTTTTTCATAATTTTTTGAATTTTTATAAAAATTTGCAATATCAAAAATCATCTTAATATTTGGGTTTTTAATTTTACTGAATTTTGAACTTAAATAATCTATTCCCTCATCATAACCCTTATTTTGAATAATTATTTGAGCTTCTTTTTTAAGTCTAAACCAATAATAAAATTTATATTTCTTATCAAAATTATTTAATATTTTTTTTGCCTTATCATATTCACCATTTAAATAAAAATTTTCAGCCACAAGTGTTGAATTCAAAATGAATTTTGGATTTAAATAATGTGATAGATTTAAATAGAAATTAGATTTTTCAATATCATCTTGGGATGAGTATAGGTTGGAAATCAAAAATAAAAACTCACTTACAATATCGTTATGATTATCGCATGAAAAAATTTTGCTAAATTCTTTAAATTTTTTATTTTCTACCCAGCTTTTACTTTGAGACAAGAGAAGTGTAGAATTTATATATTTAAGCTTCCCAGAAACTGCCTTGGCTTCCTCAATTTGATCATTTTCAATTAAATAATTTATATAAAAAAATATATATCTTGAATAATCTCCATCAGGATTATTTATTAAGTTTAAAAAAGAAGATCTAGTATTCTCCTTTTTAAGATAACATCTTTGAAATGCTTGATTAATAATTGAGATATTGCCAAAATTTTTTTTGTTAAATAAAGTTTTTTTATTTTTAAAAGTATAAAAATATTGTCTTAATGTTTCAAATATTACAGTATTGAATCTATTTTCATTTTGAAATTTCAAACTTAAATTTAAATATTTCTCTGCTTGTTCGATATTATTCTTTTTTAAACTATCAGCTATTAAAAGCAGGTAAGCCTCAAAAAAATCTAAATTTTCATTGCTATTACTATTTTTGATTACATTAATAGCCTGCGCAACTTTATTTTCTAAGACCAAGGAAAAAGTATATCGTTTTAAATATACATCATGCTTATTCAAAAGCACCTTGGACGCATTAAAAAATTTTAATGCATCAGAATTATCCATATTTTCAAACGCAATAATTCCTGAAAAATAATTTGATAAATCTCTTGAATTAAATTCGTTAAAACTAGCACTTTTAGAATATAGAGGGGTCTGATAGGATAATATAAAAACAACAATTATTTTTATTAGTTTGTTTAACATTAAATCATTCTATGACTAAAAAAGTGATAAATCAAAAAGGCAAATTAGACGATCAGTTAATAGATACTATCGAACCAAACTTTGTATTTAAAGATAAGCCAATTAATAGATTTAATATTATTGAAAATAACAACAATTATAACCAAGCAAATAAAAGTGAGCTCCTAGAGAAATTAAAAAAACAAATTAATTCAATCGAAAATTGTAATTTAAAGGATAATTCTCAGAATATCGTGCTTGGAGATGGAAATATAAATAGCCCAATTATGTTAATTGGTGAAGCTCCTGGAGCTGAGGAGGATAAAACTATTACAACATTTCAAGGTGATGTTGGAAAATTATTAGATAAAATGCTGCTAGCAATAGAAATCAAAAGACAAAATATCTATTGCAGTTATGCAATTAATTTTAGACCTCCTGAAGATCGAAAACCAACCTCCCAAGAAATTAAGAGATACTCTGTTTTTTTAAAAGAACATATTTCAATTATTAATCCAAAAATTATCATTTTAATGGGAGGCTCAGCAATGGAAGCAGTGACAGGAATTAATACCAAAATATCATCTGAAAGAGGAAAATGGAAAGAAGTAATATTAAAAAACACAACCTACCCACTGATGATTTCATTTAATCCATCTTACTTAATTAGATTTCCAGAAAATAAGAAATATTCATGGGAAGACTTAAAAAAAATTAAAAAAAAAATCACTGAAATGAAGATAGTTATTTAAGTTAATATGATTGAATTACATAAAAGATATATTTCTTGGTGGGCAAAAAAACTTAAAATTTCTAATTACTACCTTATATGGATTTCCTTTATAAAGGGAGTTTTGATTGGACTATTAATTTACCACTTCATAATAATTTAAATGAAAATTGTAGCTGGTGTTGACGAGGTAGGAAGAGGAAGTCTAATAGGACCAGTTTACGCAGCAGCAGTAATTTTAAATAAAAATATTGATAAAAAATTATTAAAAGATTCCAAAACTATTAATAAAGATAAAAGAGAATTGTTATCAAGTTATATTAAAAAAAATTCTATTTGGTCAGTTGGCAAAGCATCTGTTAAAGAAATAGATAAAATCAATATATTGCAAGCAAGTTTACTTGCAATGAAAAGAGCCATAAAAAAACTTAAAAAAAAACCTTCTCATGTTTTAATTGATGGCAATAAAATACCTGATTTAAAAAATTATAGTTTAAAAGCTATAATTAAAGGTGATCAAAAAATAGCTTCTATCTCTGCGGCATCAATTGTTGCTAAAGTTGCTAGAGATAAATTCATAACTACATTGGCTAAGAAAAACATAGGATATAGTTGGGATCAAAATTTTGGATATGGAACAAAGCAACATTTAAAAGCTATTAAAAAAATTGGTATCAACAAGCATCATAGAAAAACATTCTCTCCCATATCTAAATTCAAGATACACAATATCTAGTTATCTATCTTTTAGTTAACACAAATCGAATCTAAATAATTCAATCTCAGGTTGACCCAAGAATCCTTTTAGAGTCTAATTATTTTATACAAATGAAAACTGATTTTCAAAATCAAATTATTAATGGAGATAGTCTTGAGGAATTAAAAAAAATTCCAAGCGAGACTTTTGATTTAGTTTTTGCAGACCCTCCATATAATTTACAATTAAAAGGTGAGCTTACTAGACCAGATAGATCTAAGGTAAATGCGGTAAATGATAAATGGGATCAATTTAAAAATTTCAAAAAATATGATGATTTTACATACGCATGGTTAGCTGAGTGTAAAAGAATTTTAAAAAAAGATGGAGCCATCTGGGTCATAGGTAGTTATCACAATATTTTTAGGGTGGGAACTGCAATTCAAAATTTAGGATTTTGGATTTTAAATGATGTTATTTGGAATAAGAATAACCCAATGCCTAATTTTCGAGGAACACGATTTACGAATGCTCATGAAACTTTAATTTGGGCCTCAAAGAGTGAAAAATCCAAATATACTTTTAATTATCAATCATTAAAATGTTTAAATGATGATCTACAAATGAGGTCTAATTGGAATTTACCAATTTGCAATGGCTCTGAAAGACTCAAAAAAAATGGTAAAAAAGTACATTCAACACAAAAACCAGAGTCTCTACTACACAGAGTTTTATTAGCGTCATCAAATAAAGATGACATGATTTTAGATCCATTTTTAGGTTCTGGAACTACAGCAACTGTAGCAAAAAAATTAGGTAGAAATTATTTTGGTATAGAGAAAGAAAAAAGTTATTTTAAAGCAGCAGAACAAAGATTAAAAAACACAAAGCCAATAGAGGATGAGTTACTCGATACGCTTAAGAATAACAGATCCAAACCACGAATTCCATTTGGCTCTTTAGTGGAACTTGGAATAATCAAGCCAGGTACTAACATTTTTGACAATAAGAAAAAAATCTCTGCAAGAATTATGGCTGATGGCAGCATTAAGCATGATCAAACTGAGGGATCTATTCATAAAGTTGCAGCAACTATCCTAGGTGCTGAGAGTTGTAATGGTTGGACTTATTGGCATTGTGATATTAATGGAAGAACACATCCAATTGATTATTTAAGACAAAGATTAATTGCTAAAAATTAATTTTTATAAATTTTACCCAAATAACTTGCTAGAAAAAATTTATTTTTTGTTAAAAATTTTAAAATAATATTTCTAAAAAAGATAATTATTGGATTTGATAAATGAAAGGCGAAATGATTAAGCTTTGATCTATTATTTATCATTCTAACTTTTACAACTCTGTTATTGTAAAATTCATTTTTATTATTTTCAATATCATTAAATAATTCATAACCACTCTCAATAGATTGAGAGGCTCCTTGAGCAAATGAAGGTGGAAAGGCAAAGAAAGCATCTCCAATTAATGAGATATTTGCGCCTGTTTTAAGGTAGCCTTTGCTGACAAAAACTGGGAAACATTTGATGTTATTTAGATTATCTAAAATATTTGAAGAAGTTTGATTTTGTAATTTAGATTTTATATCTTGAATAAAACTATTTTCTTTAAAAAGACCATAATTATCTAACTCATTTGTTGTTAATTTATAATTTAAAACTCCAATGTAATTAAAAGATTCATTGTTGTTGTTTACAGGGTAAATTACATAATGAAAATTTTGACCCATAAACAAAGAAATATTTTTTTTATTTAAATTGTTTAGTTGTTTTCTTGAAATACTACCTCTTACTGCAATAGAATTATTATAAGTAGGTTTTATTTCATTGTTAGAGATTAACAACTTACCTTTAGAAAATACACCATCAGAAATAATAAGATGATCACAAATTACTTTGGCGCCTTCATTAAAAGTTAAAATTATTTGATTATCGTTTTTTTCAATTTTTTGAATATTATGATCATACTTAATTATATTTTCTTTTAACCTACCTTTTAAAAATTCGACTAATTTAGACCTTTTTAGGGTTGTGTACTTACAATTTTCAGAATTAAACTCTGTAATATTTAGATCACAAATTTTTTTATGATTAAGATCGTAAAAATCAATTTTTTCAGGGTTAAATTTATCTTTATTTTCTAAATCATTAAATCCAATTTTATTGAGAAGCTTGATGCTATTTGTAGATAGCTGTATTCCATACCCTTCATCTAGTTCTATAGAACTATTTTTTTCATAAATTATCACTTGGTAATCAGGATTTTCTCTAAATAAATTCGCAATAAATAAACCTGAAATACCCGCTCCTATTATTGCAATTTTTTTCATCAATGGTTTTCCAAATAAGAAACAATTTTTTTTGTGAATGTTGGAAGTGTACATTTTTCTAATTGTTTTGGATCAATCCAATAAGAAAAAGGTACTGGTTTGTCTATCTTATTATTTTCAATTTTAATATTCATATTCATATTAGACATTTTAAAATTTAAATTATGTTCAAAGTTCTTTGGTTTAATTATTTCTTGCATTGGAAAAATATTCAAATTTTTCAGAAAATTAAAATTTTTATTTTTAACTAATAAATATTTATTACCTTTTTTATAAACCTTAAGTATATAATATTTTTCTTTGTTAACTTTTTTAAATTTAGTCAAAACAAAATCTTTTTTTTTAAAAGATTTGCATTTTCCTAAAACAGGACATTTTTCACAATAAGGATTGATTGGCTTACATATTAGTGCTCCTAATTCCATCAATGCTTGAGCATAATCGCTAGATCTTAAAGATGTGCCAAATATTTTTTTCTGCTTAACCAAATTATCCTTTTGAATTTGATTTTCATTTTTTAAGTATAGGTATCTTTTTAAAACTCTTTCAATATTACCATCTAAAGGAATAATAGGTTTATCAAATGCAATAGCCATAATGGCACTTGCAGTATAATCTCCAATTCCAGGAAGTGACTTAAGGTCTAAAAGATTATCGGGTAAATTTTTATTAAAATCTTTAATAACAATTTGAGCAGTTTTTTTTAAATTTTTGACTCTAGAATAATAGCCCAACCCCTCCCAAAGCTTAATTAATTTTTGATCATTAAAATTAGCAAGTGCTTCTAAATTTGGAATGTGATTTATAAATCTATTAAAATAAGGTATCACAGTTGCAACTTGCGTCTGTTGCAACATAAATTCGCTAACCAACGTGTAATATTGCTTTTTTTTGGAGGAAGTTTTTTTTCTCCAAGGTAATGTTCTTTTGTGAATATCATACCAATTAAGAATTTTATTTGTTATTATTAATTCTTTCATATGCAATTTAAAGATAATACTAAGCAGAGAAATAAAACCATTCAAGGTTTAAGATCATTTAAAGACACTTTGCCAAAGAATGTAAAAAAAATTATAAATAAAAAAGGACATATTTATTCTGAAACTTTAAATAACTGGAAATATATAGTTGGTGGGGATTTATTTAAAGTTTGTTACCCAAAAACATTTAAAAATTCTAATAAGTTTGGTGTTAGCACTTTACTCATAATGGTTAAAAGGGGCCATGAAGTTGATATGGAATATTCAAAAAAAGACATAATGGATAAGATGAATAGCTTTTTTGGTTATGGGGTGGTTGAAAAACTTAAATTTATAAGTTTTGATGATCAGCACAAAAATTTTACTAAATCTGAAATTAAACAAGAAAATGTCGCAATTGATAAATACCAAGATAAAATCAATAATGTAAAAAATAATAAAATAAAAAAATCACTTATCGAATTAACAAAGGTCTTTAAAAAAAAATGAAAAAAATTTTAGCTTTTACTCTTATATTTTTCAGCACTATCTCAAGTATTAATGCAGGGGAAATAAAAAGAATATTTGTTGGTAATAAAGATGCAAAAATAACTATAATCGCATTTGAATCTTTAACTTGTAGCCACTGTGCAAGTTTTCACAAAGATGTATTTCCTGAATTAAAAAAAGAATACCTAGATACAGGTATAGCTAAAATTGAATTTAGACATTTTCCATTAGATGCCGCAGCCTTCAATGCCTCTAAAGTTTCACAATGTAAAAATGATGGTGATTCGACAATTTTGAATAGTCTATATGCCAACCAACAAAAATGGGTAAAGGGTAATTCGGTAGAAGAGGCAAATGAAAATCTTCGAAAATTTCTGACTAGCGAAGGCTTTGATATAAATTTTGATAAATGCATAAATAACGGAGAAATAGAAGACTTTGTTTTAAATGACCGAATAGATGGAGCTAAAAACTTTAAAGTAAATTCTACTCCTACGATAGTCATAAATAACAAAAAATTTGAAAAAACTCTAAATTATAAAAATATAAAAAAAGCTCTAGAAAAACTGATATAAGTTAATGTATGGAGTTTAAAAAAATCCAATTAAATGGATTTAAATCTTTTGCAGATAAAACCAATTTTTTAATTGAAGAAGGTCTTACAGGAATTGTAGGTCCTAACGGATGTGGAAAATCTAATATTGTAGAATCTTTGAGATGGGTAATGGGAGAAACATCTGCAAAAAGTATGCGTGGATCTGGAATGGAAGATGTAATATTTAATGGCACTTCTAATAAAGCTTCAAAAAATATTGCAGAAGTCTCAATTAATGTAGAAAACAAAAATAACGAAGGACCTGTTCAATATCGCGATTTGGATCAAATAAGTGTCAGAAGAAAAATAGAAAAAGATAAAGGTTCTAAATTTTATATTAATGACAAAGAAGTAAGAGCAAGGGATGCTCAAATGTTTTTTGCAGATTTATCAACTGGCGCTCACTCACCTTCCATGATTAGTCAAGGACGTATCGGAGCTTTAGTTACTGCGAAACCAACTGATCGAAGAGCTATTTTAGAAGAGGCAGCAGGAATTTCTGGGTTACATGTTCGAAGACATGAAGCCGAACTAAGATTGGGGGCTGCAGAAAACAATCTTAAAAGAGCAGATGAATTACGAAGACAACAAGAAAAACAGTTAGCCAACCTTCAAAAACAAGCAGAGGAAGCTACGAAATATAAATTAATTTCTGAAGAAATTAAAAAGATTGAAGCTGGGTTATATTACTTAAAACTATTAGAAATTGATAAAGAGATAAAAATTGAAAATGAGATTAATAATGAAGCTGGAGGAGAAGTAGAAGGATTTAACAATAAAATAACTGAGCTAGAAAATTTAATTAAAACAGCAACAGAAAAAGTATCTCCTCTAAGAGAAAAAAATATTGAAAATTTGTCTAGAATACAAAGGCTGAATCTTGAACTACAAAATTTAGACGAAGAAAATACTAGAATACAAGATGAAATAGAGTCTATCAATAAATCAATAATAACTCTCGATGAAGATATAAATAGAGAAAGAGGAATAATTATAGACGCAAATTCAAATGAAAAAAGACTTAAAGAGGAAAAAGCAGATTTAATAGAAATAGATTCTAAATATTTTGAAACTGAAAAACTCTCTAACGAAGATTTAGAAAGTGCGAAAAAAGAACTTAAAAAAGAACAGGAGTCTGTAGACGAAGTTGTAAATAATATTGCTGAAGGAGCGGTTAATATAAGTATAGGTCCAATTACAAACGTTCAAAACTCAATTAAAAGAGCTAAAGAATTGATTGATAGTAATGAAATTAATCAAGCAGTTACATTGCTAGACAGATGCAATATTGAGCTTGATAGTTTTTTAAATGATTTAAAAAATGAGAAAAGTAGACAAGAACTATTAAGTGTAAATGAGAAATCTAAAAATATTAAACAACTTCAAGAAAAATATGCTGATGCTTACAGTAAAAATCAATCAATCAAAAATGAGTCAATTAAACGTAATGAGAGAATAAAAACTATTGAAACTGAAATTGAAAGTTGGAAAAATTTGTTATCAAATTCAGAAAAAATGGTTGCTGAATTAATTGAACGAAAAAATAAACTTTCAGCTCAATTAAAAGAGCTTGATAATCAACCTAGAGTTCAAGCAGAAAGAAAAGGACAAATTTCTGAGAATTTAAGAATTTCTGATAAAGAAAAAATTGATAACGATGTAATTATTGAAGAGACTGACAATAGAATAGAAACGTTAAGAAATGAGTTAAATGAAATTCAAGAACAATCTATTCAAATTAGATAAAGAAAAGCAAGTTCAGGTGCAACAATAGAGGGTCTCCAAAAAAGAAAAAATGATTTATTGGATAGAATAAATTCTGAATTAAATTTATCTGAAGATAATATTTTAGAAAATTCTAATCTATTTGGTGCTGAAGAATTGCCAGAGGCTATTGATCAAGAAGATACTTTAGACAAAAAAAAGCAGGAAAGAGAAAGTTTGGGATCTGTTAATTTAAAAGCTGATGAAGAAACTAGTAAATATGAAGATGAAATTAAAAAAATGGAAAAAGATCGTTCAGACTTAGTGACGGCAATAATGAAATTAAAAGATAGCATCAATGAACTAAATCAAAAAGGAAGAGAAAGATTAATTGAGGCTTTTGAAAAAGTTAATAGAAAGTTTAACGAAGTTTATACAAAACTTTTTAATGGTGGAAATGCTAAATTAGAATTAGTTGATTCGGATGACCCGTTAGAAGCAGGATTAGAGATGCTAGTCAGTCCTCCAGGAAAAAGACTTCAATCAATAACATTACTTTCTGGTGGTGAACAAGCACTAACTGCTCTGTCCCTAATTTTTGCGGTTTTTTTAACTAATCCATCTCCTATTTGTGTATTAGATGAAGTTGATGCTCCCCTTGATGATGCAAATGTTACAAGATTTTGTAATTTACTTGAGGAACTAATTAAAATTACAAATACAAAATTTATTATTGTAACTCACCATGCTCTAACGATGTCTAAAATGAACAGACTTTATGGAGTAACAATGCCAGAAAAAGGTATTAGTCAGCTAGTAGCTGTTGATTTACAAAAAGCAGAGAGTATGGTTGCCTAAACTATACAAATGTCAAAAGATCCGTTTAAAACTCGCCTAGAGATTGCAAAAAGCAAGATTTCAAAGAAAAATTTGTATAATAAAAAGGATAATCCATCCTCTATTGGAACAGCCTTTAAATTAAGCACAGAATTAGTTTCTGCTGTGGCTGTAGGGACAATTATTGGGTTTATTTTTGATAAGACCTTTGATACTAAGCCCTGGTTTATATTAATATTTTTTTTTGTAGGTGTAGTTGCTGGTATAACCAACGTAATTAGATCTGCAAAAAATATGCAAAAATAGATAAAATTTTATGGCATCAAATCCAATGACCCAATTCAATGTGCACAGAATTGGACCAGACATCAAAATAGGCACTTTCGATATCTCATTTACAAATGCAAGCTTGTTTATGATCATTAGTTCAGTAGCAATATTAATAATTTTTAATCTTGGATCAAAAAAAAATTCATTAATTCCAAATAAAATTCAACTTTTGGCAGAGCTCAGTTATACTTTTGTCTCAAAAATGATTAGCGATACTGCTGGTCTTAAAGCAAAACCCTATTTTGCTTTTATATTTTCACTTTTTATGTTTGTGCTGTTTTGCAATATGTTTGGGATGATACCTTATACCTTTACTGTCACTAGTCATATCATTGTAACATTTGTTTTAGCTTCATTTATTTTTATTGGTGTAACTATTATTGGATTTATGAAACATGGTTTTGGATATCTAAAATTATTTGTACCAAGTGGGGTCCCCGCGGTACTGCTTCCACTGATTGTAGTTATAGAAATAATTTCTTATTTAAGTAGACCAATTAGTTTATCAGTTAGATTATTTGCTAACATGATGGCAGGTCACACAATGATGA
>Ga0228636_1000361_pt1 | contig 12322 bp, 17 predicted proteins | sample 45DmetaG_FD_182709 | JGI IMG/M metagenome (GOLD analysis project Ga0228636, IMG submission 182709) | Seawater microbial communities from Monterey Bay, California, United States - 45D | ecosystem: Environmental > Aquatic > Marine > Coastal | place: USA: California | collected 2016-11-03 | reverse complement strand
TGGCATAAATGAGTTTTGAGTTTTTAGGATTGAGTTATGATTAAATAGCTAAAAACTAAAAATTAAAAACTAAAAACTAGAAAATTATGTTTTTAGAAATTGTAACACCAGAGGCTATTTTATTTTCATCAGAAGTAGATTCTATATCTGTTCCTGGCGTAAATGGTGAATTTCAGATGCTAAATAATCATGCACCTGTAGTTTCTAATTTAGCAAAAGGTACTGTATATATTCATGTTCATTCTCAAGAACATTTAGAGTTAAACGATTTAAAAGGAAAATTAACTCAACATGCAGATGATGATAAAATTTTAATGTTACCTATAGATTCAGGTACTATAGAATTGAATGATAATAAAGCGATTATTTTAGCAGATTAATAAAGTAATCATTTAAAAAAAATCTCGAAACTTAAAAGTTTCGAGATTTTTTTTTGCAATTTTCCCAGTAATTGAGTTAACGAATTCAAATAAAATTCTTTCTTCATTACAAATGTTGTGATTTTTAATTAATTTACTACTAGTAAAAACACCCTTTTAAAAAAAGAAAAACCCCTTTTCTTTTTTACGATAATCAACTAGCATTTTATATATTGTACTTTACTAATCATTCAACTTAAATTTTAAACATGAAAACAAAGTTTTTAAAACCAACAACTTTAGTATTATTTTCAATATTATTTTATTCTTGTAATACTACTACTTGTAATCATCAATTAGAAAGTAAATCTTGTTATCCTAATGATAGTTTACCATCACAAGTAATTACGTATTCAGAAATGATTAATATGATGGATGCATATGATAATGGAGCTAAAAAAGAATTAAATAAATATTTAAAAAAAGTATCAAAAGGTATAGATTCTGTTTCAACTAAGTATAGTTGGTATAAATTAGAGGATTTAAAGCAATATATAGCTTATGTAGAAAGAATATCAAAAGAAAAAGATATTACATTAACTGGCTTTAGAATTATACCTAGCAGCTACCCTAAAGATCATAAAAATCCAAAATTAAGAAATAGAACAACTTTAATCTTTACTCCAACTACTGTTGTTAATAATAAGATGGATGTTGCATTTGAACCTCTTTATTCAAAAAAAGGTGAACCTACATTAGTAGAAGATTATTTAAACTTTGTTAGAAATAATAAATTAAAAAATAGTTCTTTTTCTAATGAAAGATATTCTGATTCATTATTAAGTTCATCAGCAAATAGATTAAGACCATCTCCACCATATTAATAGATATGATTTCAGATGATGGTTTATTTATTAAAGAATTTGGAAGAGCGTTACATTACATAACATTTTTACTTGCATTAGTATATTATTCTAAGTACAAAGATTATACATTTTACAAGTATTTTATTTTATATTTTTTAGTTATAGTAATTGTAGATCTTTTAGCAGAATTTTATATAACAGGCTATACAATAGATCTTTATAATGTATATACATTTTTCGAATTTAATAGTATTGCACTTATTTATTATCATTTAATAAAACAAAAAACAAGACTAAAAATTTTAAAAAGCTTAGCTCTTTTTTTTAATATTGTTTATCTATTAAGTATTTTTTTTGACTTTTACGTTCTATATACAGTACCACTTGAAGGTGTAGTAAATAGCATTTTTGTTATTTTATTTTTTATTGAATTATTAAATTCAGACAGAATTTTAAATTACAAGAAATTATTTTCATTTTGGATGTCTGTTAGCTTTTTAATTTTCTACCTAACATCTGTTCCTTTCTGGTCTTTATACTATTCAAGTATTTTTAATACAAGAGATATGTTTCCTATAATTTACTATCTTGCTACTGTATATCAATTAATTTTTATTTACGGTTTAATAGCATGCAAGAAAATGGAGAATTTGTATTAATAGTTTCTACTATATTAATACTAATTATAGTAATTGCATTAATAATATTATTTACAACTTTTCAAAAAAAGAAAAATTTTTTAGTTGAAAAACAAAAAGAAGAACAAGAAAGATTTGAAAAAGAAATTGCAGAAACACAAATAGAAATTAGAGAAGCAACACTTAGAAATATTAGTTGGGAGCTTCATGATAATATTGGGCAACTACTTACATTAGCAAAAATACAATTACAAAATTCAACTCCAGAAAATATTAAAGAAGTTTCAGAAACTATTACAAAAGGATTAACTGAAGTACGTTCTTTATCTAAATTAATTAATCCTGAAGCCATAAAAAACATTGATTTAAGAGAAGCTTTGCAATTAGAAGTAGATCGTTTTAACCGTTTAAACTTTATAGAAACCACTTATAAAGTTAAAGGTCATGAAGTAGAAATTGATAAAAAAGCAAGTATTGTTCTTTTTAGAATTTTACAAGAATTTTTTTCAAATACTATAAAACATTCTAAAGCAACTAATTTAGAAGTAACTTTGAATTATAAAAAAGACAAACTTATTTTGTTTGCAAAAGATAATGGAGTTGGTTTTTTGATAAACGAAAAGAAAGAAGGTATAGGCTTAAGTAACATAAAAAATAGAATTAAATTAATAGGTGCAGAAGTAAACTTTGTAATTGCCGAAAATAAAGGAACATCAATAGAGATAACTTATAAATATGAATAATTATACTGTAGTTGTTGTAGATGATCATACATTACTATCACAAGCCATAGAAGCTATGGTTAATACTTTTGAGCAATTTAAAGTATTATATACTTGTAAAAATGGAAAAGAACTTACAGAGCATTTTGCAGATAGTCCATCAAAAGTGCCAAACATTGTATTAATGGATATTAATATGCCAATTATGAACGGCATAGAAACTACTGCTTGGATTACTACTAACTATCCAGAAGTAAATGTTATGGCTTTATCTGTAGAAGATGATGATAGTACTGTTTTAAAAATGCTAAAAGCTGGTGCAATTGGTTACTTATTAAAAGATACAGAAAAAGCTCTTTTAGAAAAAGCTCTTTTAGAAACTACTAAACATGGTTTCTATCATACAAAATCTGTTACTCAATTACTTATGAAATCTATTACAGGTAAAATAGAAAATCAAATAGATTTAAAAGAAAAAGAAATAGAGTTTTTAAAATTAGCTTGTTCAGAGTTAACTTATAAAGAAATTGCAGACATAATGTGCTTAAGTCCTAAAACCATTGATAATTATAGAAATGAACTTTTTACAAAACTAAATGTAAAAAACAGAGTTGGTTTAGTAATGTATGCTATAAAAAATAAGATTTACACTCCGTAAATTAATTGTAAATTTGCACTATTGAAGAAACTAACAGACAACGAAAAATAGCAGGTGTACTGCAAAAAGATTTGGTAGATGTGTTGCAAAAAGCGGCACAAGATGGAATGAAAGGTGTTATTATATCTGTTTCTAAGGTTTTTGTAACTTCAGATTTAGGAGTAGCAAAAGTTTATTTAAGTATTTTTCCATCAGAAAAAAGAGAAGAAATTATAAAGGGTGTACAATCTAATGCTCCATTAATTAGACACGAAATGTCTCAAAGAACTAGAAATCAATTACGTAGAATGCCAGAATTGTTATTTTTTGGTGATGATACTTTAGATTATTTAGAAGAAATAGATAAGTCTTTACAAGGTAAAGATGAAGACCCAATAAAAAACCCTGATGTTTTACCAAGACGTCAAAAACGTTAAATTCATTTAAACTATTTGAATTTTTCTTACTACATAGCTAAAAGGTATTTATATTCTAAATCTTCAAATAGTGCTATAAATATTATAACCATTATAGCTTCTTTTGGTATTATAGTAGGTTCTATTGCTTTATTTATTATCCTATCTGGTTTCTCTGGTTTAAGAACGTTTAGTTATAGTTTATTAGATGCAGCAGATCCTGATATAAAAATAACTTCTGTAAAAGGTAAATCTTTTATTTTATCAAATAATAATTTACAAAAACTTATAGAAAATGATAATATAGATGATTTTTCTAGTGTTATTGAAGAACGAGTTTTTTTAGAGTATAATGATAAAAATGAAATTGCTTATATAAAAGGCGTTAAAGAAAATTATACAAACATTACCAAAATAGATTCCTCTTTAAGTATTGGTAGTTGGCTAAATCCTAATTATAGTAACACAGCAGTTGCAGGCAGAATTATAGCATTAAAATTATCTATGGGAATTAGAAACTTTACTGAGCCATTAACAATTATGGTACCTAAACCAGGTAAAGGATTTATAAACCCAAATAATGCTTTTTACAAAACTAATGTTCAAATTGTAGGTTTGTACACAGGTACAGAAGCTTTTGAAAGTAAATTTGTATTTGTAGATTTTAATTTAGCAAAAGACTTATTAAAATTTAAATCAAACGAAATAACTTCTATAGAAATAAAACTAAAGGATAGCAATTTTTCAGATGAAGTAGCAGAAGATTTACAAAAAGCATTTGGAGATAATTATAAAGTACAAACTAAAGAGCAATTAAATGCTATTTTTTATAAAGTAATAAATACCGAAAATTTAGTTTCATATTTAATATTTACACTCATCATTATTATTGCTTTGTTTAATGTTATAGGAGCTATAATTATGATGATTATAGATAAAAAAGAAAATTTAAAAACTTTATTTAATTTAGGAACTACTGTTAAAGAAATAAAAAAAATATTTGTTTTACAGGGATTTTTATTAACGTTATTTGGTATGAGTGTTGGGCTAATAATAGGAGTTATTCTAGTTTTTGTTCAAAAACAATTTGGTCTTTTTATGATAACTCAAAATTTACCTTATCCTGTTGAGTTTCGATTTACAAATCTTATTGTAGTAATTTTTACAATATCAACTTTAGGCTATATAGCAGCAAAAATTGCTAGTAGTAGAATAAATAAAAATTTTATAGAAAATTAAATTGTACATAAAAAAAGGCTTTAAATTTCTTTAAAGCCTTTTAAAAAAACTACATGTATGGTTTTAACACACCTTTTCTTTTTTTCAATTGTTTCTCTAAATCACTTATGGTATTCTTTACAGCTAACTCATAATTTTTTTCATTAGAAGAAGCAAATATTCTTGGACCATATAAACTTAGTTGCATTTCACAAATTCTACCTAAATTTTCTTGGCTATTCTCCTTTTTTAAAAAAACATTTACAAAAATAATATTGTCAAACTTCTTTGCTAACCTATTCAGTTTTTTAGTAATATAAGCTTCCATAGTTTCACTTGTAGGCATATTTACAAATTGAATTTCTGTGTTCATAATCTTAGGTTTTGAATTAATAAAATAAAGTTAAGATTATGTACTATAAAAAAGTATGATAAATATCAGTTTTAAAAAGATATTTATAAGGTAGATGTATCTTAATTATGATACATATGAATTAATGATTTTCAAAAAATAATAATAAAACCTAGCTAGGATTTAACTTTATGTATTAAACCTAAAAGACCTAAAAACTCTTAATAGGGATGAGTATTTATTAAACACTAGGTTTATGAGTTTAGGGGTTTGTAACTATTAATAATTAGGTATTAATTAGTAATTACACTACAAATATATATAGTATTGTTTATTAAAAAATTCAAAATAATTCAGGCTGCATTTAAGTGTAGACGAATTGCAGAGTTTTGTAGATGATTTGATTATTGAGGAATCTCTGTGATTAAAGTATTACCAAATTTTTCTTCTACTTCATTAAATGTAGCAAAAACGTCTTTTGGATCGTCTGAAGTAACCATCTTTGTTCTGTATTCTTTAAAATGAGGAATTCCTTTAAAGTAATTAGTGTAATGTCTTCTAGTTTCTACAACTCCTAAACGTTCTCCTTTCCAATCTATAGACATTTGTAAATGTCTTCTTGCCATTTCTGTACGTTCTGCAATTGTAGGTTTAGGTAAATGTTCTCCTGTTTTAAAGAAGTGTTTTACTTCATTAAAAAACCATGGATATCCAATAGAAGCTCTACCAATCATAGCTCCATCTAAACCGTATCTATCTCGCATTTCCATAGCTCTTTCAGGTGTATTTACATCACCATTTCCAAAAACAGGAATATGCATTCTTGGATTGTTTTTAACTGCTGCTATTGGTTTCCAATCTGCATCACCTTTATACATCTGTGCACGAGTTCTTCCATGAATAGAAATTGCTTTACAACCAACATCTTGTAAACGTTCTGCAACTTCAACAATTTTAATAGAATCATGATCCCAACCTAAACGTGTTTTAACAGTAATAGGTAATTTAGTATGTTTTACCATTTCACTGGTTAACTTTACCATTAAATCAATATCTTTTAAAATACCTGCACCTGCACCTTTAGAAACAACTTTTTTTACAGGGCAACCAAAGTTGATGTCAATAATATCTGGATTTGTTTTCTCAACAATTTCAACAGATCTAAGCATAGAATCTAAGTTAGCTCCAAAAATCTGGATACCAACTGGTCTTTCTTTTTCATAGATGTCTAATTTCATCACACTTTTAGCAGCATCTCTAATTAAGCCTTCTGAAGAAATAAATTCTGTATATACAACATCTGCTCCATTTTCTTTACACAATGCTCTAAAAGGTGGGTCAGAAACGTCTTCCATTGGTGCTAGCAATAATGGAAAGTCAGATAATTCTATGTTGTCTATTTTTACCAAGATTATTTTTTTTGCAAAAATACCTTTTTATTATTGATAACCCAAAATCCGTAAAATCCTAAAAATAATTCTGCTGCAGTTCCAAAAGTATATCCAAAAGTAGGTGTACCATCAATAAAAATACTTAGAAGTCTTCCAGACCCTAGGCCTAGCATAAAGATCATATTACTTAGTAAAGCCGATTTTAGAAATTTTGTTTTAAATATTCCAAAAACCCATAATAAAGAAAAACCAATGTATAAACCCATAATAGCTTTAAAAAAGTTGTTTTCATCTACTGTATTAAGTGAAATATCAAATTGTGAACTTGGGTTAAACCCATAAATGAAAGAAACAGGTATAACTATAACTACAGATATAACTAAATATATTTTGGTAATAAAAGCTTCTTTAGATAACTTCATTTTTTAGAAGTTAATAACCTTTTCAACTTCTTTATCTCCTCTTTTTACAATTACTTTTGTACTATTTCCTTTTTCAAAAATTGATAATGCACGCATGTAGCCCATCATATTTGTAATTGTGCTATCTCCTAATTTTATAACAATATCTCCTTTTTTAAGGCCTGCTTTTTGTGCTGGTTTATTTTCTGAAACTCCATCTATTCGCATTCCTTTTCCATCATATAAATAATCTGGTATAACACCTAAACCAACTTTAAATCTTGGCGTACTTTCACTTTCATTTTTAGTTTTTCTAAAAGCCAATTTTCCATTGTCGTCTAAATCTGTGATAATATTAAAAATATAATCAGAAATTAAATACATACCATCGTAATTCAATTTTTCTGAATCATCTCCTGGTTTATGATAGTCTTCATGTTGTCCTGTAAAAAAATGTAAAACAGGTATATCAGCCAAATAGAAACTTGTATGATCAGAAGGACCAACTCCAGATTCTTGCTGAATTAATTTAAAGTTATCATTATGAGATTTTAATACTTGTTTAAATATAGGTGAAGTACCTGTACCATAAACAGCTAAAGTTGAATCTTTTTTCATACGTCCAACCATATCCATATTTATCATATATGATACTTTTTTAGTTTCTATTGTTGGGTTTTTTACAAAATAATTAGAACCTAAAAGTCCCATTTCTTCTCCAGAAAAAGCCATAAATAAATAGTTATTATTAGTGTTTTTTTCTTTTAATTTTGCAGCTAGATTTAGTAAAACAGATACTCCAGAAGCATTATCATCTGCTCCATTATGCACTGCTTTAATAGAATCTCTATATAAAGAGCCTTCTCCTCCAAAACCTAAATGATCAAAATGAGCACCAATTATAATCGTATTTTCTGCTTTGTTATCAACAAAACCAATAACATTGTTACCTGTAATGGTTCCATCTCCATTTACATCAAATTTTACTTCATCATGAGGGTTTGTTTTAGGCTTAAAAGTAAAAGGTTGTAAATATCCTTCAGTACCTTTAGCTTCTAATCCTAACTCTTTAAAACGATTAGCTATATAGTTAGCCGCTTTTTTTTCACCATCTGTACCAGTTTGTCTGCCTTCTAAAGCGTCAGAAGCTAAAAAAGTAACATCTTCTTTAATTCTGTTTTCTTGATTAATATCTGTTTTACAAGATATAAATGCTACTAAAAATATAAGAAATAAGGTATTTTTCATGATTAGAATATTATTTTTGCGAAGTTAATTAATAAATAAGAAAATGAGAATTCTTTTTGTATTGATGATTGCATTGACCATGCTTTCTTGTAAAACAGATAAAAAACAAAATGATAATAAGCCAGAAGCTAAAGTCGAATTTAAAAACTCTTTAATTTACCCTGAAGAAAAACATTTTAAAAGCTTAAAGCAAATTACTTTTGGTGGTGATAATGCAGAAGCTTATTGGAGTTTTGATGATAAACAAATTGTTTTTCAATCTAACTTTAAAAAATGGGGAGTTAATTGTGATCAAATGTTTTTGATGAATGCAAACGAAACATTTAAAGATTCAAAACCACCAATGATTTCTACTGGTTTTGGACGTACAACATGTGCTTATTTTTTACCAGATAACAAACATTTTGTCTATGGCTCTACTCATTTGAAAGATAAAGAATGCCCAGAAGTTCCTTTACGTAAAAACGGTAAATATGTTTGGCCAATTTATGATAGTTTCGACATTTTTGTATCTGATCTAGAAGGTAATGTTGTAAAACAATTAACAAATGAAGTTGGTTATGATGCAGAAGCAACAGTATCACCACAAGGAGATAAAATTGTGTTTACTTCTACTAGAAGTGGAGATTTAGAATTGTACACCATGAATATTGATGGTACAGATGTAAAGCAAATTACAGATGAATTAGGTTATGATGGTGGTGCTTTCTTTTCTCCTGATGGAACAAAGTTGATTTTTAGAGCTTCAAGACCAAAAACAGAAGAAGAAATTAAAGCGTATAAAGATTTGTTAGCTCAAGGTCTAGTTGAACCAACAGATATGGAATTATTCATTTGTGATGCAGATGGTTCTAACTTAAGACAATTAACAGATTTAGGAAATGCAAACTGGAGTCCGTTTTTTCATCCTTCAGGTAAAAAAATATTATTCTCTTCTAATTTTGAAGCAGAAAGAGGTTTCCCTTTTAATTTATACATGATAGATTTAGATGGTAAAAATTTAGAAAGAGTTACTCATGGAGAAACTTTTGATGCATTTCCTGTTTTCTCAAATGATGGTAAAAAACTTATTTTTTCATCTAATAGAAATAATGGAGGAGGTAGAGATACCAACTTATTTATTGCAGAATGGCAAGACTAATAGGCTTGTTTTCTGAAATAAAAATAAAGAGACTCTAACTTATTTATTGTAAAATAGCAGATTAACTTATGGCTTGGTCTAAAGAAAAAATACTGATAAACATAGAAAACTTAATGAGAAGTAAGTTTACTAATCCTAAAGAAGCATTTGAGTATTTTGATACTGATAATGATGGGCAGTTAACAAAAGCCGATCTTAAACAACTTTTAAAAGAAGCTAAGGTAAGCAGCTTAATAAGAGGGTTAGTTGCAGAATTTATGTTAAATGAATTTGACAAATCAAAATCTGGAACTGTAAATTGGGAAGAGTTTAAAACAGTAGTACATACCTATGTTAAAGAATAGCGCTTTTAGTTATTCTAAAAAATAGTCTTAGATTTTTAATTAATATTCTAATTTATAATTTTTTGATTACTTCTTTAAACAGAGTAATCATTTTAGGTTCAGCTTCTCCTGCAATAGCAATAATTTCTGCAATATTAACAGGCTGTAAATTTTTAGGATCGCATTCATCTGTTAAAACTGAGATCGCAGCACAAGGTAAGTTTAATTGTTTAGCAACAATAACTTCTGGAACAGTGCTCATACCTACAGCATCTGTGTCTAAAATTTGTAACATTCTATATTCTGCTCTTGTTTCTAATTGTGGTCCTAAAACACTAGCATAAATTCCTGTATTTAGTTTAATATTCTCTTTTTTAGCGACTTCGACTATTTTTGAATTAATATATTTTGAATATGGTTCTAACATATCAGCAAAAATATTTCCAAAGTCATTTGCACCTTTAAATGCTAGTGGAGAACTGCCTTGCAAATTAATATGATCTTCAATTAACATTAAATCACCCTTTTTGTAGTTTAGATTTATAGCTCCTGCTGCATTAGATATTAATAAATTTTTAATTCCTAATCCATGAATAGTTCTAATACCATAAGTTACTTCCCAAGAATTGTAACCTTCATACAAATGAAAACGACCAGACATTACAACTACAGTTTTTCCTTCTAAATTTCCATAGATTAATTTACCTGAATGAAACTCAACTGTTGCTTCCGGAAAATGAGGAATTTCTGAATATGCAACTTCTTTTTCTATTGTAATTTCGTCTACCAACTTTCCTAAACCTGTACCTAAAACTATGCCTATTTCAGAATTTATAAATCCATTTTCTTTTAAAAACGAAATACTTTCTTGAAGTTGTTGCTGTTTATTCATATTGCTATTTTAAAAAGTGTTGAAATGCTTTATGATCTTTGATATCTTCAAAAACATCAATATCATTTAATTCTTCTAACAAATGTATGGTATTCTCTTTTAAGTCTTTTAATGTATCTTTTCTTACAGAAGATGTACCCCAATCTTTATTCTTAAAGATTTGTTCATGAAGTTTAGTTAATCCTAATAAATAATAACCACCATCTTTTGCAGGTCCAATTACTACATCATTAGAATCTAAATAAGAAAAAGCTTGTTCTATATGATTTGGTGTTAAATCAAACAAATCACTACCAATGATAATGATTTTTTTATACCCTTCATCAAATCCATTTTTAAAAGCATTAAGCATTCTAATCCCTAAATCTTCTCCTTTTTGAAGGTGTTTTTGATAAATTGATGCATCCCAAATATCATTTTCTCTTACTTTAACAGAATAGTAAACTGCTTTATCTGCATTTACATTTGATGAAATTTCATTCGTTTTTTTTAGTAAAAATTTATAGATTTCTAGCGCAGTTTCATCTCCAACAGTTTTTGCTAAACGTGTTTTAGCTTTACCAAGCTCAGGGTTTCTAGTAAAAATTAAAAGAAGATTTTTAGTCATAAATTTTCTTTCCTTTTTTAAGCCATTTGCCCCAATCTTTACTAAAAGCATGTACTTTTTCTGTAGGTTTATTTAAAGTATCTACAACTGTATAGTTATTATTTTTCCATTCAAAAATACCTCCATATAAGTTATAAACATTAGTATAACCAGCTTCAATAAGTTTATGAGCAACTGTCTCAGAACGAATACCCAAAGAGCAATAAACAACAATTTTTGTGTTTTTATCTTCAGGTAACTTTTCTAAAGTTTCTTTTAGTTTAAAATTATCATAGCCAACACAAATGGCATTTTTTAAATGACTTACTTTAAATTCTTTTTCTTCTCTTGCATCTAATAAAATTGCATCAGTTTTTGGTAAAGCTAGAGTTTCTACAGACATGTAAGGAACATTTCTTTTGTTCCATTTGTTTAGTAGTTTATCTAGTTTTTTTTGCCCAAAAGTTGAGGTGCTAACTAGTATAAATAGGATGAAGAGTTTTTTCATAGTAAATTTTAACTGTCAGTGAATCTTAAAATTAGTTCTATTATCTTACAATTTAAAACTGAATCTACTGCAATTCTATTAATCAAATTTCTTTCTTTATTGAGCTCTTTTTGACTTTTTGTTGACTTTATAATTTCAAAAATTCTTTGAAGTACAATATCTTTTTGAAATTCTGTTGAGTTGGAAATTTTATTTAAAAAATCAATTTTATTTTTAACGTAACTCATGAGTCAACCAAACTAACAACAACCACCTCCATCATAATGGAAAGTAGATTCTGAAATAAAAATATCGTCTCTACCTAAACTTGCTAAAGCTCCTGCAGTTTTATCGCAAATAGCAAGAGGTTGATTTTTAAGTAGTACATGACCAACTTTGTCATCAAAATAATCTTCTTCTCCAAAATAAATTGCTGCTTTACCTGTAAAAATACAAGGACCATCTGCAGGCATAGGGTCTTTAATAGCAGCAACTTCTATAGACTCAATGTAAATCAACTCATCTGTTGGGTAATGCTTTGGATCTAAGATTCTATAAGGTTTTCTTGCTCTAATTTCTATTGTTCCAAAACCAGCATCTGTTAATGCTTTTACATAATCTGCAATAGACAAACTACCACTTAAA
>Ga0228636_1000347_pt1 | contig 12567 bp, 11 predicted proteins | sample 45DmetaG_FD_182709 | JGI IMG/M metagenome (GOLD analysis project Ga0228636, IMG submission 182709) | Seawater microbial communities from Monterey Bay, California, United States - 45D | ecosystem: Environmental > Aquatic > Marine > Coastal | place: USA: California | collected 2016-11-03 | reverse complement strand
AGATCGTGTCGCACGTGAACGTAAAAAGTTCGAAGGTGTAGATGTAGATCAATACAAGAATTGGCAACAACAAGAAGAAGACCGCAAAATCGAGCAACAAAAACAACGTGGTGAGTTTGAAAAGATTTTGAAAGAACAGGCTGATAAGTTCAGCAATCGTATTCAAGAACTTGAAGGCACACTAACAAAAGAAAAAGTAGATGGAGCATTGTTAAATGCCGCATCTAAAAATAAAAGCGTTGCTCCAAACCAGGTCGCAGACCTATTGAAGAATCGTGTTCGTTTAAACGAACTAGGGCAGTCAGAAGTCATCTCAGATGATGGCACACCACTGTATAAAGACGATGGTTCTCAAATGGGCGTTGATGACTTAGTAAAAGATTTTCTAGCTACTAACCCGCACTTTGCGGCTCCTAGTGCATCAGGCACAGGTAGCACAGGTAAAGTAGGAGGCGGTTCTAAATCAACTGATTTAGACATTACAACATTGGATATGAGTAATCCAAAAGACCGTGCAAAATATGCAGAATATAAAGCAAAGCAACGGTAAGTATAACGCCAGTATAGGAGAATTAACATGGCTACAACAACACTAAATTTAAATAATCCAGATGATGACGGAAGCAAAAATCTTTTTAATGAAATCATCATCGAAGCACAATACACAGCGCAAGAAAATTCAATCATGCGCCCACTAGTGAACATGGTTCCAGTTGCAAACGCAGTTGGTAACGTTGTTCAGATTCCAAAGTTCGGTCTATTGGATGTAGAGGGTGTTTCATCTGCACTAGTAGAAGGCGAAGATCTAGCAGGTTCAGACTTGCAAACTACTGTTCACGCAACAATCACAATGGCAGAACGTGCGGCAATGACTCTACTAACAGATGATGCAGTAGAAACAATGCCAAACTACAACTTAGCAGGCGAAATTGGTCGTATTCTAGGTCAGCAAATGGCAGTTCGTTTTGACACAGATGCAATGGGCAAATTCGCAGATTTCACAGGTTCATCAAATGCCGCATTCGGTGCGACAGGTGCAGGTAACGATGTAGAGCTAACAGCAGACCTACTATTCAAAGCATCAGCAGAACTACGCTCAAATCTAGCAGGCGGTAATATGGTTGCTGTATTCCACCCACGAGCAGTTTACAACTTGAAGAAACAACTTGCTAACGCAGGTGCAACAGAACTAGGTGCATTGTCAAATGTTGGTAACTCAGCATTGTCAACAGGTCTAGTTGGTTCAGTAGCGGGTATCACAATCTTTGAATCAACACTAGCAACAGTTGGTGGTGTATTTGCACTTGACGCAATGGGCGGCGCAATGAAACGTGATGTTCGTCTAGAAACAGAACGTGATGCATCGAAACGTGCGACAGAAATCGTAGGTTCAGCAGTTTGGGGCTTCTCAGCAGTAAAACCAGAAAACGGCGTTAAAATTTACACAAATAACGCAATCTAATTTCTGAAATATTAGAGAGGGGAATTATTCCCTCTCTTTTCTGCTATTTGGAGAACGCACATGGTAATGTCAACAGACGACAATTTAATTGAGTATCAACCAGATATTCTAGAATATGGTATCGATGATTTTGATTCATATCACACAAAAGCACGTGAAGATATCTTACGCAGATTAAGATCAGAATGGTGGGTTCGTGGCAAGAACTTTAAAGTAGAATTGGGTTCAGTTAGAACAAATTATGCTTTAGAAATGAACGACACTAAACTTGACGAAACACAATTTACACGTTGTGCTGTTTATCTTATCTTAGCAGAGTATGCACTACCACAACTAACGAAGTGGAATGCAGATGGTGATGAAGACAAGTTTCAAGTTATGATGATGCACTATCGTAAGAAATACAATGAAGAATTCAACAACATCCTACAAGATGGTGTTCGTTATGATTATGATGATGATGGCACAGTTGAAGATATTGAAAAGCAACCATTCCACACACGTAGGTTAGTTCGTTAATGGGCATTTCTATAAACGATAAAAATTTTAGACGTTTCATTGCATCTTTTAAAAGTAAAATGAATCGTTCAATCCCAAAAGCTCTAAATAGTAGTGGAAACAAAGTTAGAGAACTTATTCTCGACAGAACAAGTCGAGGTGTCGGTTTGAGTGGAAGTTTCAAACGATATTCACGTGATTACGAAGGGTATCGTAGAGACAAAGGGAGAGGACTGACACCTGACTTGAATTTTAGTGGTCGTATGCTTTCTAACATGGACGTTGAAAAGGTTAGCACAACTAAAGTGTTAGTCTCCTTCAAACGAAATGAAGAACAGAAGAAAGCAAAACTAAATCAAAAAACAAGACCATTTTTTGGTGTAAGACCACAAGAGAAAAAGTTTGTAGCAGAAGCATTTGCTAGACAGCTAAGGAGAGACTTATGAGTAAAACAAGTTACAGAGAGAACATAGCAAAAGACCTAGTGTCTACACTACGTTCAATCAAAAGTGTTAAGTTCGTAAGTCGTGAAATCTTTGAGATTGATGAACTGAGTGATGCTCAGTTTCCAGCAATCTTAATTCAAACAGGAAGTGAGTTAAAAACAGATGAAACAATCTCACTTGATCAAAACAGATTAGGCACAATTGAGTATGTGCTTACTGGTTTCGTTAAAGGTAAGTATCTTGATACAGCAAGAAACAAACTAACAGATGAAATCGAAACAGCATTGTATGTTGATTTAACCAGAGGTGGTTATTCGATAGATACAAATGTAACGGAAATCAACACCGATGAAGGCGTGTTGTTTCCTTTGGGCGCGATACAAATGGTTGTGCGTGTGGAATATTATCACCAATCAGGTGACTTAGACAAATAATGGAGACAAACAAATGGCAGTTTTAAAAGGTCAAAACGGTGTTGTAAAAGTTGGTGGCACAGCAGTGGCAAACGTAACATCGTTCTCAATTTCAGAAGAAGCAGATATGCTAGAAACAACATCACTAGCAACAACAGTAAATGGTGCTAATGGTCGCACATACATTCCTGGATTACGTCAAATCTCAGGAACAATTGATTGTAACCTAGACCCATCAAACGCACAACATATGTCGTTTGAAGTTGGCTCTACAGTAGGAATCGTGCTAGAACTAAACAGTGGTGGGGCGGTTGCTGGTTCAATCTCCGGTCAGGTGATTATCACAAACTCATCAATGGAAATCACACCAGATGCTATCGTGACAGCATCATTCGACTTCCAAACAAATGACTCGACAGGGTATACAAAGACAAACCTACTCGGCGATCTTGACGAAACAAACTAAGAGGTAAATCATGAGTGTAATGTTAAATGCACAAAAGCATTTTAAAAGTAAAATATCAGGCGGGTTAGAAAAGACAGAAGTTCCAGAATGGAACACAACTGTTTATTTCCGACCAACAGCAACACTCAAGGAAACTGAGGCAGTAGTAAAATTACATCAATCTGGACAGATTATGGAATCACTTGCTACTGTTTTAGTTCTAAGAGCGTTAGACGAAGAAGGCAATCGTTTATTCAAACAAGTAGATATGTTTGAGTTAATGAATTCGGTTGATCCAGAAATCGTTATTCGTGTTGCTACAGACATTATGAACAGCGAACCATCGCAGGATGAAATTGCAAAAAACTAAAGACCGACACTGATTTATATTTTAGGTTTCAGTTAGCGGAAGCACTACATAAGACAGTAGCAGAAGTTAATGAAATGTCAGTGTCGGAGTTCATAGGTTGGTCCGAATACTTTAAAATAAAAGAAGCGGAAATGAAGAAACGGAGTAAGAAGAATGGCAGATACTAGCATTCAAATTGAAATTAAGGCAATAGATAACGCAAGTAGAGCATTGTCAAGAATAGATAAACAACTTGCTCCAATCAGAAAAAAAGTAGGCAGCGTAGACAAAGAGTTCGACAAAGTTGATAAAAGTATTAAACGAACATCAGGTTCATTTAGTAAGTTTAAGGGTCTACTTGCAGGTGCTATCACAGTAGGCGGTATTGGTGCTTTTGGTAAAGCAGTTTTAGACGCAAGTGGTAACGCAGAAGACTTAAAAGTTGCTCTAGAAACAGTTACAGGTTCAGCGGCTAATGCAGACTCAGCGTTTGCAAGTATTCGTGAGTTTACAGAATCTACACCATTTAAGGTTGATAATGTAGCAGAATCTTTCATCAAACTACAAAACGCAGGTCTTGAACCAATGGAACTACTTGGGACATTGGGCGATGCGGCGGCTGTGTCTAGTGATAAAGTTGGCGCACTTGCGGCTGTAACAGACTTGTATTCAAGAACAGTTCAAGGTGGTTTGGGACTAGAAGACTTAGATAGACTACAAGATAGAGGTATCCCAGTTTATGATATCTTAATGGAAAAACTTGGCAAGACTCGTGGAGAAATGTCTAAGTTCGGTAAGACTGCGGAGGGTGCGGCAGCCGCACGTGATGCTCTTACAGAAGGTTTCCAAGAACGTTTCTCAGGTGGTATGGAACGTGCATCTGAAACGCTTAATGGTCGTCTATCAACACTAGGTGATACTATTCAAGGTCTACTAATTAAAGTAGGCGAAGGTGGTCTTACAGATGCTATCAACAACATCACTGTTAAATTTACAAGTTTCATTAAAGAAAACGAAGACTTAGCATTTTCTTTAGGTGACAAACTAGGCAAAGCAGTTGAAATGGCATTTGATGGCTTTGTTGGTTTGATGGGTATCTTAGAAGAAGCACAACCTATCTTTGATGTTATCGGTGTAGTTCTTAGAGATATTGTCGGTCCAGCACTAAGAGTTATGTTTGACTTCTTAGTTAAAGTAGCAGAAGCATTAGGACCACTAATCGAAACAGCAATACCATTAGCAAAAGACTTGTTTACAGGTCTAGGCGATGCTATTGAAACATATGTCATTCCTGCTTTTAACGCAATCGTTAACACAGTGACTACAGTTATTGACAGTATCACATTAATGATTGATAAGATTGGTGCAGGTCTAACTAAAATCAAAGAGTTTGGTGCAGGTGTTAAAGATACAGTTACAGGTGGTATGAGTTCAGCAGGTGAAAGTATTGGTAACTTCGCAGAAGGTGCTAAAGGCAAGTTCTTTGATCTCTATGATTATGTAGTTGGTAACTCAGTTATCCCAGACTTAGTTGACGGAGTTAAGTCTTGGATGGGCGGCAAACTTACATCAATCTTGGGACCAGTTGGCGATTTTGTTGAAGGTGCTAAAAGTAAGTTTTGGAGTTTATACGATGCAGTTGTAGGTAACTCTATTATCCCAGACTTAGTAACTGACGTAGGCAAGACAATGGACAAACTACCAACTAAGATGGTTAATCCAATCGAAAAAGGTGTAACAGAAAGTCGTAAAGCATTTGATCCAATTCAAGGTAACTTTGGTTCAGCAACAGCAAACTCAAATGTTAACTTCAATATCTCAGGTGTAAATGCAGGTAGCGGTTCAGGACAGTTTGAACAGTCACAGATGGAAGGCTACATCAAAGGTGTTGCAACACAAGTTGCTTACACAGTTCTTAGACAGAACACAGGATTTGGAGGGCTAGTAAGATGAGCGTAACGTTACCGTATCAAAGTAAACTATCTGTAAAGTCAAGTTTCAGTTCGCAACCTAGACACAGAACAGTAGAGTTCGGAGATGGTTATATTCAAAGAACACCGTGGGGTCCATATGCTGGTCGTAGGACAATCTCAGTTGTCCACGAACATTTGACACAAGCTGAAGCAGACTGGTTGATTTCTTTTTATGAAGGCAATTTTGACACAGCGGAAGCAATTTCGATTTCTGATAACTATTTGTTGAAGAACGCAGGTAAGTTTTACTTACAAAGTTATGATGTAGAAATGACAACACCAGAATACAGAACTGTTTCAGCAAGTATGATTGAGGTGTTCGGAGAATGACAACAGCACAGATAGAACGTCAGAAGTTACTCACGCAAGCCATTAATCAACAAGTCATTTTTGACTTTACTACTATCGGTAGAAGTAATATTGTGTATCTTATTGATAATCATACAGAACCAACAGCTAATAATTACGTAGACCCACTACCATACAGACGAATAGACTTTCAAATGTCAGGACTACGTTCAGACTTGACAGGACAAATCGCTGAACCATCTATCGTATTAGCGTCACAAAGTTTATGGGATTTAACAGAGTGGCAAACTGCTACAAACGGTATGGGATTAATGGACTATCGTGGTGTTCGTGTTATTAGATACAGACGGTTTTATAATACAACTGTTGCAGTTGCTCCGCAGGTTTATTACATCAAACAACTTGACGAACTAAACCCAGAAACAATTAGTTTTACATTGACACCAAATTTAGGAGGTGACAATTTGAATCAACCAAGTGCTAGAAAGTTGGAGTTATAATATGTTTTTTAATAAACAAAATTTAGGGGACTTTATTAAGACCACCCTAGCAAAAGAGTTGCAACAAACGCAGATTGGTGAGTTCGTTAAACAAAAAGGTGCACCGAAACTTATTGCTGAAATCAATAAGCCAAATATCGGGGATAAACCAAAAACGGCAGATGGCATCGATATGGGAAATCAAGTAGAGACTGGAGTTATTCCAATCATCTACGGACATATCGGTATGTCAAATACACAGTTTGATTTAGGTCAGAAACCAAGTGATGTTGACGCAAAGTTTGTTACACAGACTGTAAAGATGCCTATATCAGAAGGTCCAATCGCAGGTGTTGCTACACGCAGAGATGACTATTTTATTAATAGTCTACAAGGCGACAATATCGATCATTTTAAATCAGTTCTACTAAACGATAGTTTTGTTGTTGAACCAAACGGTGTTGTAAACTTTAAAGACATCAAGTTTGAAATGACTTATGGTGATGGAACAACAAACAAGCAAACAGCTACTATTCTTGACACGTCTCCAATTACTGGTGAAGAAGTAGAAGCAGTTGATGATCCTACAAACACAAAGTTACTTAATGACTTGGGTGACGTTCAAGCAGGCAAAGGCGAAAATCACGTTCTTTATTGGGACCCAATAGCAGAAAGCTGGCAAGCAAAATCATTTAACACACTATTACAAGAAGCAGGACTAACTTATCAAGGTGGTGCTGGTGGTGCAGGCGGTGATGGTGGTGACGGCGGCTTAGGTGGGACTGGCGGTGTCGGCGGTGCATTCGGTAGTGGTGTTGGCACTGGCATTAAGTATACGCAGTATAACCCACCTCCCGTTCACGCTGAACACGATGACACAGTTGAAATAGAATACGAATACCAAAGTCCACCAACTGTAATTGATGAAATTACAAGTGAAGGTGCTCCATTATTTGATCTGGATCACGCAACACCATATTTCACAACAAACTTTACAGGGTTGTCAGAAATCTCAGACAGAGTAGAAATGACAATCAACTTCCCACACGGTATCTACCAAAAATGGACATCTACTAGCACAGTTGTTGATGGCTCGACTACACTATGCGGAACATCTAGACCTGTCGGCACATGGGATTTAGACAGTTGTAATTTAGAACCAAGTGTAACAGTATCAGAAGATGGACAAACAACTACAACAGTTTTTTATGACACAGGTAGCATTCAAGTTTATGTTGTATTAACAAAGCAACTGTGCGGTGAAGAGTTTATTTTAGATGAACGTGTATACAGTCTAAGTGACACATTCAGAGGTAAGATTTCTAAGCAGATAGCAGTTGATTTAGATAACATGAATGGCGGTTCTCCAACACGTGATGACGGAACAATGCAGATGAACTCTATTGACGGAACAGACGATTGTAACGCAACGGATGTAGAGAAGTTTAAGTTTGGTAACCCAAGAGCAGGATCATTGGGTGTTTGGGAACTACAAGATTATCTAACAGCATACCCAAAACAAATCTTACACGCAGATGAAACAATCAAAGCGTATGTATTTGTTATTAACAAAAACGCAAATGAAGAATACACAATCTCAACAAATGCTTATCTAAAAGCAATCACAGTTTGCGATGGTATAAGTGCATTTGATGGATTATATGCACCGGGTTCACAAAATGCTTCACCATTTACACAGCTTACACCAGACCACGACCATGAGTGGGATTCGACATACACAGCAAACACAGATGGTGTTGCTTTTGCAATGGCAAACGAAAGATGTAATGTAACGCTGATAACAGCAGGTGATTGGGAAGACGAAGCAAACAGATATCCAATGCCAATACAAGTATGGGATTATGCTACACAAGGAACTCCGGGTGATGTTGGCTCTACAGGCACAACAGGTTCTACTGGGACATCAGGGCAAGCAGGTCAAGCAGGAACAGCAAACGTTCCGCAACTTACTCCAATCCCAACAGTAGAAATGAAAAGCGACAGTTCTTATTCTGGCGATGGTGTTGCAGACACAGTTACACTACCGCAGGTAACAGTAACTAACGCAGACACAGCCGCAAATAACGAACTTACAATCTCAGTAGATAGCGGAACATTAGATGTTGGAAGCAGTTTAACTACTCCGATTACAGGTAGAAATACAGGAACTCTTATTATTGGTAATCAAGTAGGAAGTGCTATCGCAGACATTCAGACAACACTAGATACTGGTCTAACATATCAATCTACAACAGCGACAACAGGCGATGTTACTATCTCATTTGAGATTACTGCAAACGGCGAAACGTCTACGCACACAAGACAAATCAGAAGTGAAGCAGTTACAGAATATGTTGCACCATCATTTACATTTAATGTATCAGGAACAAGCGGTAACTGTAACGTCAGGGTCAGAGACGAAAGCATTATGTCTCAAATCTCTGCAACTGGAACAACAGATGAAATCGCAACACAAATCGCTGACTCAATCAATAACATAACATCAGTCCCAGACTGGACTGCTACAACTGATGGTAGCTTAGTTACAGTTACAGGACCAGAATCATTAGGTAGCAGATACAACGGTATTATTCCAGATAACGGCGCATTGACTCCGTTATTAGCAACTACTCTAGGTTTGGGTAGTTCAGCAATCAGCGGAGGTGTTTCGCCAAGTCGTATTACACAACCAAAGCAAACAACAGACAATCTAAAATCAAAATCGCAGTTCTTACCAGCAGTAGCGTTTTCAAATCCGCTTACAGCAAGTAACGTTGCTTTTGCTCAAGTAGCATACAGACCAAGACAAGAAGATGGTCAAACAGATATCGCAGAACTAGGATTTTATGTTGGCGGTCGTGAAATCAGAAAACCAACAACTGCACACAGCACCTTTGAAGATTGGAAGAATGCTGGTTATTCAGCAACTACTGGGTGGACAAACAACACAGCAGATATTTTCTTAGATTATCTAACGGACACGACTTTTGGTTTAGGCAATGATTTAATTATGACCGCTGACCAGCAAGAACAACTATACGAAGATATTTGGATTGCATCAAATTGGTGCGATGTTACGCCGCCAAATAATCCAGCTTACGTGAGTTCAGTTGATGGTGTTATTTACGGTGCAGAATCTAAGTTTGAAGCACTACAAAATATCGCAAACAGAATGTATGGTAAGTTTCTTTTCTTGAATGGTAACCCAAGATTGATTATCGAAGGGTCTGCATATTCTTGGAATGTAGGATCATATTCTTATACACCAACAATAAAGAAACTAGTAAATCAATCTAACTCAGCAAACCTAAGTTATCAAGGTGGGTCAATCAATAACATATTCAATGTTATCAATGTTAAATACAACGAACCTGATAATCACTTTAGATTAAAAGAAATTCAGTATAGAAACTCAGCAAGTATTACCAAATATGGTGAACGTGAAACAAGTGTTGAACTATGGGGTGCTACGATTGCACAAGAAGCATTATGGCACGGGGCGTGGCTGTATGAAACAGAAGCAGTTAACTCAGAAATCGTTTCTTATATTGCAGGTTGGGATCACCAAGATGTTCTGCCAAATGATTTGATTGTTTTAAACGATACGCTAAGACCCGATGTTCAGACAAAAGGCGGACGTGTAATAGTAGTAAACGGAACAACACTAACTCTTGACAGAGATGGTGGATCAGGTTCAATCGCAGTGACAGATGATGCAGGTGTTGTTCAAACAGGAATAGTATCAGGCACAACAGCAACAATGTCTGGTGGTTCATATGTAAAGAATGCAGTATGGAATACATACAACGATGCTACACTACAAGCAAACTATCGTGTTGTCGCAATCGAAGAGTCAGAAGATGGTATCTATGCCGTCACAGCACACAAACACGACCCAGCTAAATATACTAGAATATGGGAAAACACAGTCTAGCGGAGATTTAAATGTCATTAGGTGCAAATGTATCATACACACCGTTCAATAAAGTCAGCTTTGGTTATTCAAACATAATCAATGCTGATTACTCAGGAACATTTCAAAACGCAACTGACATAGTTATTGTAGAAATAACTTATGTGTCTGGACCGTTTGACGATGAAAGTCATATCTCTACACCATCTAGTGGTAGTGCTATTTCTACATACGACAAAGACAGTAAAAAGTTTCGTGTTAAAGGACAGAAAAGCGATGTAGATGCAGTTCTTAATCAGTTAGCATTTTACCCATCACCCGATGGTTATAACGTTAACTGGTCAGTTTCTACATCAGATTTTATTGATTACACTACACAACAAACTGAAACTCCTCCAACTATTCAGACAACACAGTTAAGAGTTAGAGTTTTAAATGGAACAACAGAAGTAGCAAATGTTACAAAAGACATGGTTCCTGTTCAACCAAGTTATGTTTATTATAGACCATATATGACTACACTACCGCCAAGTGAAAGTGTTGCTTTGAATACAGATACAACACTAGATTTTGGAGAGTTCGGTGATGCGAATATGGCAGATAGAAACTTCACAATAACAGTAGAGGTCTATTCAAGTATATCACCTTGGCAATACTCTAATCCATCATACGCAAGTTTTGATTGGGACGAACTGTATGTAGGCGACAAAAGACCTATTACCCCAAACTCAAACGAGATACTTAAATTTACAGGAAATATAGACGAATGCATGGCGTGTTTAGAAAATGCTGTATTCACTAAAACGCAAGCAAGCACATTCTATTTGAGGATTAGAGTCACTGATGGTATCGGTTTTCACTCGTTCTCAAAAGAGATTACATAAGGAAGAACTATGGCACTAGGTTACACACAAGCAAATCCATTGACATACACACCATTCGTCCAAACTAGTTTTGGCTATGGTTCTAATGAGTTACAAAACTTACCAACGACAAATGGAGTTACAAATCCATTTCAGAATGCAACAGATTATGTAAAGATTATTATGACTGTATCGTATCAATGGGGTGACACTGGACATATTTCTACGCCAGAAGATGGTGACGCTGTTGCTACATACGACAAAGAAACATCTACTTGGACAGTAGAAGGTGAACGTGATCACGTAAACACGGTCTTATCAAAACTTGTATTTTACCCAGCAAAGCATCAATCTACTATCGATTGGACCCCAACACCAATAAAATCAAATAGCGTTAGCGGTAACTACTCATTTGAAAGTCCACATCAAAGTGACCCGATCGGACACACTGAAATGGAAATGATGATTTACAGTTCAGCAGGTCTATTCAGAACAGAGATTGTTTGGATCGAAGCACAAGACGTAGTGTATGCAAACAACAGACCATATTTCTCATCAATTGATATAATTAGAGATTTAGCAGGTGCCAACTATGATGACTTAGATGGCGACATTATTGATATCGCAGAAGTTGATGACGGCGGAGACGATGATAACATAGAAGTTAAGTGTGAATTTTTACGTGTATCAGATAACGGACAATACACAGGAACAGCATACGGTAAATTTTTAGGACATGACGATTTATATGTAGGTGATAAGAAAGCACAAACACCAAACCCAACAGACAAGCGTTTTAGTTTCATTGGTAACAAATACGAAGTTCAGGCGTTCTTAGACAATGTTCGCTATACATCAAAGTCAGATGGTTCACATTTGCCAAATCAGTCATCTTTTATTATGAAGTTTACAGTTGACGATGGTCAAATTGGCTCAACATACAATATGTTCTGTTGGAACTCAGACACAATAGTATCAAATATTAATAACTGGTCTACTCTGTCATTCACAGAAGACACAGTTGCTAACTGGAACTTGGGTTCAAGCACATTTGCTAACTTAGATGAAATGTCAGAAGCAGAAACATTTAAAGCAATTATTACTTGTAATTTTGGAGCAACTTCTGGCGCTGAAAGTTTTACAACAACAACATCGGGTGTTACGTCAACATTCGCAAATGATGTTCTAACTATCACAGCAACAGATTCAGCAGTTCTTTTAACGTCATTACAAAACTTAGTGTTTACACCAAAACCAGACTTTGCAGGTAATTTTTCTATCAGTGTGAACTTTCGTTTTGAAAGTGCTACTTATGGAACATCATACCAAAGTCATTACACAAGTGATGGACAGCAAATTGCGATTAATGCAACAGCGACACCAGAACTACAAAACGCAAATCTTACATATAATACAA
>Ga0228636_1000345_pt1 | contig 12611 bp, 13 predicted proteins | sample 45DmetaG_FD_182709 | JGI IMG/M metagenome (GOLD analysis project Ga0228636, IMG submission 182709) | Seawater microbial communities from Monterey Bay, California, United States - 45D | ecosystem: Environmental > Aquatic > Marine > Coastal | place: USA: California | collected 2016-11-03 | reverse complement strand
AAAATAGCTTTCTAACCATTCAATCATTTCTAGATCTATATGATTTGTAGGTTCATCTAAAATTAATAGCTCAGGTTGTTTTAATAAAGCATTACAAAGCGCAATTCTTTTCTTTTGACCTCCAGATAAACTACCTACTCTTGCATTTAAATCGTTGAGTTTTAGTTTAAATAGAATTTTTTTATACTGAGTTTCAAAATCCCAAGCTTGAGCTTGATCCATAGCTTCAAATGCTTTTTGATAAGATTCTTGGTCCTCAGGATTTTTTAAAGCTTTATCATATTCAGAAATTATACTTAAAATGGGATTATCTGCATTTAATATACTTTCTTTCACTGTAAGTTTCGGATCTAGTAATGGTTCTTGAGATAAATAAGCAACTTTAATTCCTTTTCTAAAAACAACTTGACCTTTATCCGGTGAATCTTGTCCAGCAATAATATTTAGTATTGATGTCTTCCCACAACCATTTTTTGCAATTAATGCAATCTTTTGGCCTTGATTTACTCCAAATGATATTGAATCAAAAATAACCTTTTCACCATATGATTTTGAAATTTCTTCAACTGACAATAAATTCATCAATAATTTTTCTTTTTAAATATTTCAAAAATACATAATCATAAATGAGTATATGATTATTAAATACATAAATTAATAATATTAGTCTAGTATAGAGCTTTGACGTGCATGATCTCAAGTTTAAATTCTCCTTGTTGTTTATCAGAAATCTGAAATCCTAAAGAACTTATCTTGTCAATTTCTAATTTTTTTGCATTTCTTGAATAATAACCCATAAACATGGGGTTTAAGTCAGAGACTAAAATTTTAATATTAGTCCACGTACCAGATTTTGTTTCAAAATTTGTTGAATAATTTGACGACCTATAGTTTTCTCTTAATCTAAATTTATAAATTTTACCGTCTCCTTTTACTCTAAGTTGAAATGCTTTAACATCTTTCAATTTACCTTTATTAAATCTTAGTCTGCTTGAAGCAAATCCACCATTATTTTTTAAAGATACATTTCCATAAAACATTAAATTATTTTCTTTGGTAATATATAAATCAGAATTTGATATTCCTCCCATGACATTATCATTAACTATATTCCAGCTATCTATTCCTACTTCTTCTTGTGGGTTTATAAGATCAATACTTTGACTGTAAAGGGATAACGTCATGAATATTATTAAAATTGAATTGTAAGTCTTCATTATGTATTTTAAATAACTATTTAACAAACACCATACCTAACTAAAAATATGAACGCCATATTCTTTTAATTAGTTCATTAACTTTTTTATATTTAGTTATGGAGAATGAGAAAAAATCTAAAAAGAATAGTAAAGTTAATCTTGGAGGGTCTTACAAATTTAAAATAGCAGCTAAATATAAAAAACCTAAGACAAGGGGAGATAAAAACTATAATAAAAGAAATAAAAAAAAATAAATATATATTGAAAAAACATGTATGTATAATTGGAGCGGGTCCATCTGGAATAACTGCAATTAAAAATGTCAGTGAGGCGGGGATTTCTGTTGTAGCATACGATTTTAACAGCGATGTTGGTGGAAACTGGATTTATAATGAAAATGAAAGTCATTCTAGTGTATTCGAAACCACTCATATAATCAGTTCAAAGACATTGTCAGAATTTGAGGATTTTCATTTTGATTCTAATGTGTCAGATTACCCTTCTCATGATGAATTACGAAATTATTTTCAATCCTACGCTAAACATTTTAAATTATATCCACTAATAGAATTTAATACATTAGTTAAAAGTTGTGTTCGTTTAAAAAATAATAACTGGGAAGTAATGACTGTAAAAAATAAGGTTGAAAAAACTGAAATTTTTACAGATTTGATTGTTTGTAACGGTCATCATTGGGAGCCAAAATTACCAACTTATAAAGGAAGATTTGATGGTGATTTTTTACATTCTCATCAGTATAAAAAATCTGAACCTTTTAGAGGTAAAAAAGTATTAGTTATCGGAGGTGGGAATTCAGCTTGTGATGTTGCTGTTGAGACAAGTAGAGTTAGTGAAAAAACTTCAATTAGTTGGAGAAGAGGATATCGAATAATACCTAAATTTTTAATGGGTCAACCATCTGATGTCTTTGCTTCTAAAATGATTTTTCTTCCAATTTTAATAAGAAATTTTTTAGCAGGTATATTAGCTTACATAACTAACGGACCTAATAGTAATTATGGTTTGGCTAATCCTAATCATAAATTCGGAGCTACTCATCCAACTGTAAATAGTGAACTTCTTTACAAAATTAGGCACGGTAAGATAAAACCCAAGGGAGAAATAGAAAGTTTTGAAGGTAAACTAGTTAGATTTAAAGATAAAAGCAAAGAAGAGTTTGATGTTGTAATAGCATGTACAGGTTTTGTATTATCTCATCCTTTTTTTGATAAAAAATTTTTGAATTATAGTGAGGGTCCTGTTCCTCTTTATTTAAAAATGTTTCATCCCAGTTATGATAATTTATTTTTTATAGGGATGTTTCAACCTCTTGGTTGTATTTGGCCCGGTTCTGAACAACAAAGTAAGCTAGTTGCAAAAGCTCTCAAGGGAGGATGGAAAAGACCATCAAATATTGACAAATTATGTCAAAGGGAAGTTACACATCCTGACATAAAACAAATAAAAACAAATCGTCATAGAATTACTGTAGATTTTCATCGTTTTATGAAAGATTTGAAAACACAAATCAAATTGAGTAACTAATTGTATAAATAGAAATAACATTTTAACCATGAAATATTTTTTACTTCCACTAACTATATTTTTAACCTCTTGTAACATGGATGTTAATGATCAACATTGGCAAAAAGGGAATTTACATACTCATTCGTTTTGGAGTGATGGGGATGATTTCCCAGAAATGATAATTGATTGGTATAAGAAAAATGATTATCAATTCATTGCTCTCTCTGATCATAATACAATTGCTAATGATGATGATTATTGGTACAGACTTAAACAGTCAGATTTAAAAAATAAAACTTTTGAAAAATATAAAAAAAGGTTTGGAGATTGGGTTGAATCTAAAAACGATTCTACTGGATTTCACGTAAGATTAAAAACTTTTGATGAATATAAAACTAAACTTGATGATTTAAATTCATTTCTTATCATTAGATCTGAGGAGGTTACTACTGGATTTGAAAATAAACCAGTACATATTAATGTAACTAACATAAAAGAAAAAATAGATCCCTTTAAAGGAAACTCTGTACTTGATATAATGCAAAAAACTATTGATGCGGTCAATGAACAAAGACAAAAGTTTAATATTCCAATGTTTGCTCATATTAATCATCCAAATTTTGGATATGGAATTAATGTAGAGGATTTAAAAAAATTAAATGGCGAAAGGTTTTTTGAGGTATATAATGGACATCCTGCTGTTCATAACGAGGGTGATGATTTACATATTGATCTTGAAACTATGTGGGATTTAATTAATATTTCATATTACGATAATAACAAGCCTTTATTGTTAGGGATTGCAACAGATGATAGTCATAATTACCATCAAAGATCTACAAGCCTGAGTAATACAGGAAGAGGTTGGGTTATGGTTAACTCAAAAGAAATTAAAACCCAGAGTTTAATTGAAGCAATGGAATCAGGAAGTTTTTATTCATCATCTGGAATAGAATTAAAAAAAGTTAAACATAATAATAAAAGGTTTGTAGTTGAAATTGAACCAAATAAAGGTGTTGATTATGAAATTTCTTTTATTGGATATAGAAAAGGGAACTCTCAAGTTCAGGTTTTAAAAAGAGTCAAAGGGAACTCAGCTAAATATGTTTTTAATAAAAACGATCTATTTGTTAGAGCAAAAATTAGTTCGGATCAAATAAAAACTAATCCATATGTTACAGGAGAAACTACTCAGGCTTGGACTCAGCCAGTAATCGTTAATTAATAATAATTTCAATAGTCATTAATGAAAAAATTGATTGTTTTTATTTGTTTACTATCCCTTATTTCGTGTAAGAATGATAATAATTATCAATTATATGCTAAAACTACTTTAGACACCCTTCAAAACTGGTATAGTGTAGAAACAGGCTTGTATGAAACCACAAGTTGGTGGAACGCTGCTAATGCACTTACAGCAATCATTGATTATTCCAAAATAACTGGATCAAAAGATTATTTACATGTTATTGATAATTCTTTTGAAAAATGTAAAGAATTTGAAGTAGAAATGCCAGATCCTAATAATAACTGGATATGTAAAAATTTTATTAATGATTATTACGATGATGAAGGTTGGTGGATTTTAGCTTGGATAAAAGCTTATGAATTAACAAAAAATGAAAAATATCTTAAAATGGCACGTATCACATTTTCAGATATGGCTTTAGGTTGGGACAACATATGCGGTGGTGGAATATATTGGAAAAAACCCAACATTGGAAAGTCTGCAGTTCAAAATGAATTGTTTTTGCTTGCAGCTATAAGATTACATCAAAAGGGCGAAAGGCAAGTTCTTGGAAAGAGCTATATGGATTGGGCTTTAATTACTTACAATTGGTTTATTAGTTCTGGAATGATTAATGAAAAATATCTTATTGAAAATGGATTAGACAAGAATTGTAAACTTAATAAAGGTAATTTCCATACTTACAATCAGGGCATAATTTTAAGTGGATTAGTTGAGTTTTATAAAGTTAAAAATGATAAATCTTTTTTAGATTTAGCTCATAAAATTGCAAATGCAACTTTAACAAATTTAATATATGATAATGGGGTTTTAAAAGATCCAAAGGAACCAAATTTAAATGGAGATGCTTCTCAGTTTAAAGGAATATTTATGAGAAACCTAGGTTTTTTGTATTCAATATCTCCAAAAAAAGAATATAAAGAATTTATATTAAAAAATGCTAATTCTATTTGGTCAAATGCTAGAAATAAAAAAACAAATGAAATAGGAGTTGTTTGGAATAGATCTCCTTTAAAAGCTGATGCTTCACGTCAAAGTTCAGCTCTGGATGCATTTAATGCTGCAATGATTGTTACAAAATAATATTAATCAAAATAAATAAACATTACAAAATACCTATACAATTTGAAGATAAAACATTGTTTGTCAATTAATTATAAAAAAAATATAGGACTTTTAATTGTTAAGTAATTTTATCCTAAAATTTAGTTGTTAAATCGTAATATGGTTATATATAAAATATTATGAAAAAATTATTTTTTGTTGCATTTGTGTTAACAATTTTATCTTGTTCTGAAGATCCAATCGTTCATACTTTATTTACTTCATCTAATCCAATAAATGGAGGTTCTGTTACTCCATCAAAAGCTGAATATGATAATGGAGAATCTGTTCAAATTACAGCTGTAGCTTCCTCAGAATACGTATTTCAAAATTGGACAGGTGCATCTGGATCTGAAACTATTACAAGTGTAATTATGGATATGGATAAATTAGTTACCGCTAATTTTATTAAAAAGAAATATGCTTTAAATATTGAAACTGTAGGACAGGGTAATGTTACAGAAAAATTAATTAAATCTGGAACTGTATCCAATTACAATAGTGGATCTATTATCGAAGTTGAAGCAGTTCCCTCTGAAGGTTGGAAATTCTCTGAATGGCAAGGGGATATTTCAGGTCAAAAAAATCCTTATATCATTAATTTAATCTCGGATAAGTCAATAAAAGCTGTTTTTAATAAAAATGATACAGGAGGCGGTGGAGGTGATGATACTGGAAACGGAACAATGCCAAACGGACCAATCGATTTTGAAACAGGTGGTTATGGTGCTAATTGGACTTGGACGGTATTTGAAAATAGTGAAAATCCACCCGCTTTAGAAATAGTATCTAACCCCAATTCCTCTGGTATTAATACATCCTCGACAGTCGCTAAATTTACAGCTTTGAGTTCAGGAGCCGCTTACGCTGGTTGTGAATCTCAACATGGATCTGATATAGGGTCATTTAAATTTGATTCCAATAACAGTATTGTCAAAATCATGGTTTATAAAACTGTAATTAGTGACGTTGGTTTAAAGTTTGTTGAATCAGATGGTGAAGCTCAACCTGAGGTTAAAGTTGCAAATACTAAAACTAATGAATGGGAAGAATTAACTTTTGATTTGTCTGGAAGTATTGGAAAAGGTAAAACAGGAATAATTGATCAGATAGTTATATTTCCTGATTTCAAGGATAGGTCTAGTGACCACATAATATATTTTGATAATATATCTTTTGGAAGTAACTAAACTTAAAACACACTTAATTTTATTCCAATAATCTTGTCTTTTTATTTTAACTTAGTATAAGTTAAAAAAATATTCATGACACAATCTTTCGATTATATTATAATTGGAGCAGGTTCTGCAGGTTGTGTTTTAGCAAATCGTTTATCTAAAAATCCAAATAATTCAGTTTTATTATTAGAAGCAGGTGGTCCAGATTCGAATATGAATATTCATATTCCAGGGGCTTATTTAAAGATTCATAAAAGTAAACAAGATTGGGGTTTTTGGACTGAAAAGCAAAAAAATGTTTTGAATCGAAAAATTTATTTACCAAGAGGTAAAACACTTGGTGGAAGTAGCTCAACAAACGCAATGGCGTACGTTAGAGGAAATTCCGAAGATTACGATGCTTGGGCAGAACTTGGTAATAATGGATGGGGTTATAAAGACATTCTTCCATTTTTTAAAAAATCAGAGAGGCACGAACAAATTGACAAAGTTGATTCTGATTTTCATGGAAACTCTGGGGAATTAGTTGTAACTCTACCTACCAGATTTAAGACGCCTTATGTTGATGGATTTATTTCAGCCTGTAAGAATAATGGAATTTCTAAAAATGATGATTACAATGGAATTGTCCAACAAGGTGCAGGTTTGGTTCATAGTACAATTAAAAACGGAAAGAGACACAGTGGAGCAGTTGCATTTTTAAAACCTATTTTACAAAGATCCAATTTAACCACTATAACAAATGCAAAAGTTTGTAAGATAATTTTAAAAGAAAATGTAGCTGTTGGTGTAGAGTATATAAAAGGATCAAAAAAAAATCAAGTAAATGCAAATAAAGAAATAATAGTTTCTGCTGGAGCATTTCAATCTCCACAACTATTAATGTTGTCTGGAATTGGAGATTCTTTAGAATTAAAAAAACATGGAATAGAATGTTTACATGAACTAAAAGGGGTAGGAAAGAACCTACAAGATCATTTATTTTATCCTATTTGTGCTCAATCCAAAACTAATAAAGGGATAAATCATTATATATCTCCTTTAAAACAACTCAAAGCGGCTTGGAATTATTTTGTAAACAAAAAAGGAGTTTTTTGTGCAGGACCTCTTGAAGGAATGGCTTTTTTTGACCTTAATCAAAATGGTTGAAAAGTAAATTTTCAATTACATTTTTCTCCAATTTGTATTGATGATAAATATGGTTATGACGCCTATGATTTATATGATTATCCAAGAGTAGATGGCTTTACTATATTACCTACTTTATTACATCCTAAAAGTAGAGGAACTGTTAGTCTTTCTTCATCGGACCCCAAAGATGCGCCAATAATTCAACCGAACTTTCTAGAGGAAAAAGAAGATCTTGATCAGTTAGTTAAGGGTGGGGAATTGGTATACAAATTAATGAAAGACGAGGCATTAAGAAAACATACACTTAGGGATCGACTTCCATTTGATCGTAACTCTCAGGATTCACTCATTAAACATATTAAAAAGACACTTGAAACTGTTTATCATCCAGTTGGAACTTGCAAAATGGGAGTTGATAGTATGGCTGTCGTAGACCCAATGTTAAAAGTACATGGGATATCTAATCTAAGAGTTGTTGATGCTTCTATAATGCCATTAATTGTGTCAGGAAATACAAATGCACCCGTGTATATGATAGCAGAAAAAGCTTCTGATATGATATTAAACAATTTTTAAAATTAACATCCCATATAGAATGTTTTAAATTTTTTTTTATATTTATAATTAATAAAATTAAATATCATGAAAAAAACTTTTTTAATTATTACACTATTTATTTCTTCTTTATCCTACTCGCAATATTGCGCATTTTTTGATTTTAAAACTGAAAATCCAGAAATGGTTGTTTCATCTTTGAAAGGAATGATGCAAACTGATTGGGCTAAAAATATTCAGGGAACAAAATCATTATTTGCTTACCAGTTTAACGGAACTAATGGAGCAACTCACTCTGTTCAATTTTGTTTTCCTAATGAAGCAGCATTTGCAAGTTTTAGTTCTTCTTGGAACAGTTCTTTAGTAGCTCAAGTCTTTGGAGAAAAATTAAATAAGTATATAGAGCCAGTTAATCAAGCTTTAAACACTCCAGTTTGGTTTCAAAATGATTGGACACCAGATCAAGTATTTTTTATATATCAAATGGATGTCTCTGATCCTGCAACGTATGTAAAAGAATTTGCGGAATTTTCAATGAGTTGGGCTGAGAAAACTGGAATTACTAGTTCATATGGTGTTGGTTTTCCAATTAGTGGAAAAAATGCTGAATTTTCACATTTTGTTTGGACAGGTGCACCAGATATAGAGACTGCGTTGACAACTACTAAAAATATGTTTAACGATCCATTATTTGCTAAATACTCATCTAAAGTTGCTAAAATTAGAAAACTAATTAACACAACAATGATGGTTAGAGTTATGGATTTTTAAATTATAATTCGTTTAATTCAATACTATTTTTTAAAAAAATTAAAAACTACCCTCATTTCTGAGGGTTTTTTTTTATTTTATTGTAAATTAAAATATGATTTATAATGTATTAGTAGTCGGTGTCGGTAATATGGGTAGTTCTCACGCCAGAGCTTATGATAAAATAGATAGATTTAATCTAGTTGGACTAGTTTCACGAACTCCAAAAAAACGTATAAAACTTTCTGAAGAACTAAATAATACTCCGCATTTTGATAATTTTGATTTCGCATTAGAACATACAAAACCAGATGTTGTATCAATAAACTCTTATACAGAATCTCACAAAGAATATGCTATAAAAAGTCTTAATTATGGTGCTCATATTTTTATTGAAAAGCCTTTAGCTGAAAATATAAAGGACGCAGAAGAAATAATTGATTTAGCCAAAAAAAATAATAAAAAGATAGTAGTTGGATATATTTTAAGATATCATCCAACTTGGAAAAAGTTTATTGATTTATCACATAAATTAGGTTCACCACTTGTTATGAGAATGAATTTGAATCAACAAAGCTCCGAAGATCAGTGGGTCATTCATAAGAATTTGATGAAATCTACTTCTCCTATTGTGGACTGTGGAGTTCACTACGTAGATATCATGTGTAAAATGACAAAATCTAAACCAAAATATGTTAACGCTATTGGTTCTAAATTATCTGATGAAATTAGTAATAACATGTATAATTATGGTCACTTACAATTAGTTTTTGAGGACGGATCAATAGGATGGTATGAAGCAGGTTGGGGGCCAATGATGAGTCAAACTGCTTTTTTTGTAAAAGATGTTATTGGTCCAAATGGATCAGTTAGTATTGTTGAACCTTTAGAAAATACTAATATTAAATCTTCAAAGGTTGATAGTCATACCAAAACAAATATGCTTTTGATACATAATCAAGAAAGAGATGATAAAGGAGCTTTTTTAAATCAAGACCAATATATCAATACTGAACATGAACCAAATCATGATCAATTATGTGAAATAGAACAGAGATATCTTCTTAAAGTCATTGAAGAGGATTTAGATATAACACAAGATATGGTAGATGTTATTAATAGTATGAAAATAGTTTTAGCTGCTGATAAATCTATAAGATCTGGAAAACAAATTAAAATATGAAGCAGAGTCTTTTTGTTTTCATATTTAGTTTATTACTTTTTTCTTGTGAAACAAATAATGACCTAACTACTTGGTTAAATGATGAATCTTTTTTTGATTCACAAAATCTCTTTTCAAATGAAAGATTTCCAAATTTAGTTATTTCAAATAAAGGCACTCTTATTGCAACTTGGGGATCAAGTAAAGTAATTGCGAAACGTAGTACGAATGGAGGAAAATCTTGGGGGGATGAAATAATCATTGCTAAACCTGGTTTTCATGGAGGAGGAACACTGGTTGATGAAGTCACAGGAAACATTTTTGTTTTTGTTGAAGAAGGTCATCCAATAAGCCCAATTCAGATTTATGTAAGTAGTGATGATGGTCAGTCTTGGAAAAAACACGACACTAAAATTAGTCCAGACGAAAAAGGACATTTACCATCCATGCACATGAACGAGCATGGAGTTACATTAAAAAAAGGAAAATATTCTGGACGTTTAATTAGACCGTCCAGATATTATGGTGAAAATAATAGTAAAGAACAATACTCTAATCATTATTCTAATGCAATATACAGTGATGATAGAGGAATATCTTGGAAGACGAGTTCTCAATTTCCTGCATTTGGAACTGGAGAAGCAGCTTTAGAAGAACTCTCAAATGGGATGATATATTATAATTCAAGAAGACATTATTCAAATGACGGATTAAATCCAAAGATGAGACATGTAGCTTTTAGTTACGATGGCGGTGAGTCATGGGAAGATTTAAGTGTTTCATCTGTTCTTCCCGATGGTGCTCAATTTAGAGATTATGGATTAATGGGTGGTTTAACTCGTGTTCCATTAAAAGATTTAGACATATTATTATTTAGTAATATCATATCATCAAAAAAAGAAAATGCTAGAACTAATGGTTACGTTTGGGTAAGTTTTGATGGAGGTAAATCTTGGCCTTTAAAAAAATCAGTTGATAAAGGTAATTTTGCTTATTCTTCAATGATAGCAGGAAGACCAGGAACAATAAGTGAAGGAATGATTTTCTTGTTATATGAAAGTGAATCTGGTGCTAAATTAGCACGATTTAACTTACAATGGCTGCTTGATGGAGTTGATATATCTACCTATTTGAAATTATAGATTTATGAAAAATTTTTTAATCATTTTAATTCTGTTTTTTTCTTGCTCTAAAGAAGATTCCAAATCTGTAGTTATAGAAAACCCAAGTTCCAATGTTTTTTATTACGGAGCAGATCTCTCATACGTAAATGAGATGGAAGATTGTGGTGCTGTTTACAAAGATTCTAATGAAAATATCAAAAGTCCATATAAAATTTTTGCAGAAGCAGGAACTAACTTGGTTAGAATCAGACTGTGGCATAATCCAACTTGGACAAACTATTCTAATCTTAGTGATGTAAAAAAATCTATTCAACGTGCCAAATCCGAGGGGATGAAAGTGTTATTAGATTTTCATTATTCAGATACTTGGGCAGACCCTTCAAATCAAGAAATACCTTTAGCTTGGTTGACTCAAATTAATAATACAGGACCATTAGGAGATTTACTTTATAATTACACATACGATACACTAAATGATTTAGCTAATTCTAACCTTTTGCCTGATATTGTTCAAGTCGGCAATGAAATTAATGCAATGATTTTACAAAACGGAGAATTAAAATGGCCTATTGACTGGACAAGAAACTCATTATTAATAAATAAAGGAATAAAAGCTGTTAGAGATATTAGTTCTTCAAAAAATAAAAAAATTGAAATAATGTTACATATTGCTCAGCCTGAAAATGGACTATGGTGGTTTGAACAAGCGAGTGCTGCAGGTGTTACAGATTATGATTGGATAGGGTTGTCTTACTATCCTATGTGGTCTGAATATGATTTAAATTCTATTGATACACCCATTAAAACACTGATTGAAACATATAATAAAAGATTAATGATAGTAGAAACCGGATATCCTTTTACATTAAATAATGCAGATTCAGCAAATAATATTTTTAATGAAAATGCATTAATTACTGGCTATCCTGCATCTGAGCAAGGACAATTAAATTACTTGAATGATTTAAAAACAAAAATATTTCAAAGTGGAGGAGAAGGTATTGTTTACTGGGAACCTGCTTGGGTTTCAACAAATTGTTCAACGCTATGGGCTACTGGTTCGCACTGGGATAATTCTACTTTGTTCGATCATAACTATAAGTCTAACTTAGGAATGCAGTTTTATAATGCATCTAAAAATTAAAAATTATTTGAAACAGTTATTTAGATTAATTAGTTTACTGGAGGGAATATCTTATTTGTTATTGCTTTTTATCGCAGTTCCTATAAAATATTTTGGTAATGATGAATTTTATGTAAAACTACTTGGAATGCCGCATGGACTTTTATTTATGAGTTATGTCGTTTTTGCAATTATTTTTCGAAAAAAATTTAACTGGAGTTCTAAATCTTTTCTTATTATATTAAGTGCTTCTGTAATACCTTTTGGGACTTTTTATATTGACAAAAAATATTTAAGAAATATCGATTATAAATGAAAAATTTGACCATTCTAATATTATTAATTTCTGTCATATTACAATCAAATGATTGTATAGCACAAAATTCTATTGTTGAAAACAAATATATTTTTAAGGAAGGAGATTTTAATGGGATTGGAAAATGGTATATGGGTAGAGAGATTGCTTATGTTATGGGTTATCAAGGAATTGGTTGGCTAGAAAGATCCGA
>Ga0228636_1000344_pt1 | contig 12654 bp, 12 predicted proteins | sample 45DmetaG_FD_182709 | JGI IMG/M metagenome (GOLD analysis project Ga0228636, IMG submission 182709) | Seawater microbial communities from Monterey Bay, California, United States - 45D | ecosystem: Environmental > Aquatic > Marine > Coastal | place: USA: California | collected 2016-11-03 | reverse complement strand
ATCTAATAAAATTCGAGTTCCAGAGTTTTTTGCTCTAGAAATTGTTTTTTCTACATCTTTATAATTAGAATAATTTGTCCAAGTTGGATTATGCCAAAGACGCACTCTTGTTAAATTTGAACCAGCATCAGCAAATATTTTAAATACATCTTTACTTTCATTATTATTGTTTTTATAAATAACTCCACAATTCTCCATTTCATTTACATAAGATAAATCTGCACCATTATAAAACTCTATATTTTCTTTTGAGATAATTAGTTTATCATCTTTACTTGCTTCTTTTGTATTAGAGCAAGAGATAATAAATGATAAGAAAGTAAACAGAAATAGTTGTTTTTTATTCATAATTCGAAGAATTAGTTATGACTAAAGATACTATTTTAAAATATTATTTTTTTTTATAAAAAACCTAAAAAAATAGAGGTTATAAAAAAGAATGTGAAAATATAGACACTTTATTGTTTACACAAGTTGATGGTATTATTGTTTCTATGGCTAATGAAACTGTAGATTTACAACATTTTAAAAAAGTAAAACAAGCTGGTATACCTTTAATTACTTTTGATAGAGGTGAAAATGATTTAAATGTAGATTATATTGGTATTGATGATTATGATAGTAGTCATAGAATAGTTGATCATTTAGTTGAACAAGGCTGTAAACGTATTGCTCATATTGGAGGTTTTAAGCATACCAGAATTTATAATAATAGAATTAGAGGTTATATAGATGCTTTAGAAAAACATAATTTACCTTTAGAAAAAGAACTTTTACTTGAGAGTAATTTATCTACAGAAGATGGTAGAAATAAAATGCAAGAATTATTAGCCTTAGATAAAAAACCTGATGCAGTTTATGTTGCTGGAGATTATGCAGCACTAGGCGCATTGCAAGTTTTAAATGAAAAAAATATTAAAATACCTGATGAGATTGCTTTAGTAGGTTTTGGAGATGAGCCTTTTGCAAATATGGTAACTCCCAAAATGACTAGTGTAAATCAACACAGTTATCAAATAGAAAAAATAGCTGCAGAAAAATTTTTAGAATACACAAAACAAAATCAAATACAACAAACTTTACAAAAACATATTTTAAAAGCTGAATTAATTATTAGAGAATCTTCTTTAAAGAAAAAATAAAAAAGGCCAGATACAAAATCTGACCTTTTTTTTTGCTAATTGCCTAACATTAACAACTCATTACAAACAATTTCTGTGACATATCGTTTATCACCTTCTTTTGTTTCATAACTTCTAGAAGTTAATTTACCTTCTATAGCTACTTCATTTCCTTTTTCTAAATATTTTTCAATAATTTCTGCTGTTTTATTCCAAGCTACAATATTGTGCCATTGTGTGTCTGTTACTTTTTCTCCTTTTGCATTTTTATAATTTTCATTTGTTGCTAAAGAGAATTTTGCAAATTTTTTACCACTTTCTAAAGTGATGATTTCTGGAGTATTTCCTAAATTTCCAATTAACTGTACTTTGTTTCTTAACGTACTCATAAGATAAGGTTTTAAATTATTATTTGTCAATTCGTTTTGACACTGCAAAGATGAAACTGATTAGAAACAAAAATCGGTTGTTAATCGTTTGTTTTCGTTTGTAAATGAATGTAATCGTTTATTATTTTTTAATATATTTGTAATCAGAAAGTTAGTGTTAATTAAAATTTTTGTTTTTTGGAAGAAAGAATTTGTTTGGAGTGTTCAGAAAAAGTTGTGGGTAGAATAGATAAAAAATTCTGTTCTGATTATTGCAGAAATGCCTACAACAACAAAGTAAATAAAGAGAGTAAAAACTTAATAAGAAATACAAACAATAGGCTTAGAAAAAATTACAATATTCTTTCAAAACTTAATGTTTCTGGCAAAACTAAAGTAACTCGAAGAAAGTTGTTTGATAAAGGTTTTGACTTTAATTTTTTTACATCTATCTACACTACAAAAACTGGTAATATTTATTATTATGTTTATGATGAAGGTTATTTACCTTTAGAAAATGAAGTTTTTTTGTTAATTAAACGAGACTAATATTTACTTCCAAGTATTTCCTTTTACTTTTAAAGCTGCTTTTAAGACATCTTTTTGACTCAATTGCCCAATTAATTTACCATTATCACAAACAGGAAAACGTCTTCTTCTAGAACTTAAAAACTTAAAGGCTGCATCAAAAATATTCATATCCTTATCAATTGTATCTACATCAGTAACCATATATTTACCAACAATGTTGTTTCTATCTGAAGGCATATTATAGTATTTACTTTCAGATATATGTTTAATACAATCTGTTTCAGAAATAATACCAACAAGTTCGTTTTTATCATTTACAACAGGACCTCCAGAAATTTTATATTTAATAAGTTGACTAATTACATGATCTAAAGAATCTTCTGCTTTAAAAGTAATAAGCTTAGTTGTCATGTAATCTGACACTAAAATTTGCTCTTCGTTTTTACCTTGAGAGGTGTCTCTTTTTCCTTGAAAGCTTTTGATTCCCATAGTTTTAAATTTTAAGTTGATTTTAAATTTACAGATTTTTCTGTTTTGTTCAACATTTGTTTTAAGTTTTTTTTATTTAGTACTTTTATAAAAATCAATTTTTAACCATGAAAAAATTCTCTTCTTTACTTTCTATACTCATCATTTTAGGTGTTATATATTGGAGTTTTTACGATTTAAAGCCTTCTTTACCTGAAGAAGATAATACTGCAGAAACTGAATTCTCTCTAAATAACGCATTAAATCACCTTAAGATAATTAGTGAAAAATCACATCATGTAGGCTCATCAGAACATAAAAGAGTGCAAGACTATATCGTTTCTGAACTTCAAAAAATGGGGCTTGAAACTGAAATTCAAACTCAAACTGCCGTTAATAAAAAATGGTTTGCAGCAACTACTGCAGAAAATATATTAGCTAGAATTAAGGGAAGTAATAATAGTAAAGCACTTATGCTATTAACTCATTACGATTCTAATCCTCATTCTTCTAAAGGTGCAAGTGATGCAGGCTCTGGAGTTGTTACTATTCTTGAAGGAATAAGGTCTTTTTTAGCAAAAAACAAAACACCAAAAAACGATATTGTTATATTAATTTCTGATGCAGAAGAACTAGGTTTACTAGGTGCACAAGCATTTGTAGATTCACATCCTTGGACAAAAGAGATTGGTCTTGTTTTAAATTTTGAGGCTAGAGGTAGTGGAGGTCCAAGCTACATGTTGATGGAAACTAATGGTAAAAACAGTAAATTATTATCAGAACTTATTGCTGCTAAACCAAACTTTTTAGCTGCAAATTCTTTAATGTATAGTATTTACAAAAAGTTACCAAATGATACAGATTTAACGGTTTTTAGAGAAGATGCCAATATAAACGGATTTAATTTTGCTTTTATTGGAGATCATTTTGATTATCATACAGCACAGGATTCTTACGAAAGATTAGATAGAGAAACATTACTACATCAAGCAGATTATTTTACAACCTCTTTTCATTATTTTGCTAATGCAGACTTAACCAATTTAAATTCTGAAGAAGATTATGTCTATGTAAACTTTCCGTTTACAACTTTATTAACATATCCTTTTTCTTGGGTATTACCCATGTTGATTTTTGCTGCTGTGTTATTTTTAATATTTATTTATTTTGGAATTTCTTTAGGAAAATTAACTCTAAAAGGAATTTTTAAAGGGTTTATACCCTTTTTAACTGCAACCATTTTATGTGGTGGAGTTTCTTTTTATTTATGGAAGTTATTGTTAATAGTTCACCCAGCTTATAAAGATATGCTTCATGGTTTTACTTATAATGGCTACACATATATAGTAGCTTTTGTGTTTCTAAACTTATGGATTACTTTAAAGATTTATAAATACTTTAAAAAACAAGACAAAGAAACTGATTTAATTATTGCACCTATTTTTGTTTGGTTAATTATCAACTTTTTAATTAGTGACTCATTAAAAGGTGCAGGGTTTTTTATAATTCCTGTTTTTTGTGCACTTTTAATTTTGGGGATTTCTGTTTTTATGAATCTAGAAAAACGTGCAAAAAGAATCTTATTTACAATCTTATCTATACCTACAATTTACATTTTTGCACCAATGATTAAAATGTTTCCTGTTGGTTTAGGATTAAAAAATTTAATGATTAGTGGAGTTTTAATAGCCTTACTTTTTGGTTTACTAGTCTTTAGTTTTTATCAAAAAAAGTCTTTTTGGTTTCTAAAGTTAAGTGGATTTTTTACACTGCTATTTTTTGGCTTAGCCACATACAATAGTGGTTTTTCAGTAGATAATAAAAAACCAAATAGTATTGTTTACATTCAAAACTCAGATGATAATTCAGCTTATTTTGGTACCTATAACAACACTTTAGACAATTATACCAAACAAGTTTTTGATGAAAACTCAATTAAAGGAAGTATTATAAATGCAGAAACTAAAAGTAAATATAATACACGCTTTACCTATCATAAAAAAACTGAATCTAGAAATATATCATCCTCTAGTTTTAATATCAATTTAGATACTATAATTGATAATAAGCGATTTATAGAATTCAAAATTACACCTGAAAGAACTATTAATAAATTGGAATTTATTACTAATAATAAAATTAGTTTAAATCAATTTAAAGTTAATGATGCTTTGGTTAATAAGGGGAAAGGCTTTAGTGTTAAAAGAGGAACTTTTTTAGTGTATCATGTAGCAAATTCAGACAAAGAAATTACACTTTCTTTTACAGTAGATAAAAATCAAACATTAGATATAATCTTAAATGAAATCTCTTATGATTTATTATCTAACCCAAGTTTTTCTTTTACTACTAGAATTGAAGAAATGATGCCTATGCCATTTGTTACCAATGATGCTATTATACTATCAAAAAAATTAAACTTTTAGTAATAAAAAAAAGCGCTTTCATTTAAAAGCGCTTTTTTTACTTGTTAAAGTTGTATTATTCTATTTCAGAAACTCTTAAAGTATTAACCATACCTCTTGCTTCTGCTGGCATAGAAGCTAAGTTTATAATTAAATCTCCAGGTTTTACAAAACCTTTTTCTTGAGCAATTCTATTAATATCTTCTACAGTATCATCTGTGCTTAAATTCTTATCATAATAATAAGCTCTAACACCCCAAAGTAAATTAAGTTTCCCTAATATTCTTTTATCTGTAGAGAAAGCTAAAATATGAGTTCTTGGTCTCCAAGCAGAAATTTGAAATGCAGTATAACCACTATTTGTTAAGGTTGAAATAGCAGCTGCATCTGTATGGTTTGCCATTAATGCTGCATGATGACAAATAGACTTGGTAACAAATCTATTAGTTCTAATATGTGGTGCTTCTTGTGGCACTTTAATCATTCTAGAATTTTCAACACTTTTTATTATTTCAGACATTTTTTGAATAACTCTAATAGGGTTTTTACCTACTGAAGTTTCACCAGATAACATTACTGCATCTGCACCATCCATAATTGAGTTGGCAACATCATTTACCTCTGCTCTAGTTGGCACAGGATTATCAATCATAGTTTCCATCATCTGAGTAGCAATAATTACAGGAATTCTTGCTCTTTTTGCTCTTCTTACTAATTTCTTTTGGATTAAAGGAACTTCTTGCATTGGTATTTCTACTCCTAAATCTCCTCTTGCAACCATTAAACCATCGCAATAAGGTATTAAAGCGTCTAAGTTTTTAACAGCCTCTGGCTTTTCTATTTTAGCAACAATTGGTATTCTATAATCTGAATGTTGAGCAATTAAATCACGTAACATTCTTAAATCTTCTGGAGTTCTAACAAAAGATAATGCAATCCAATCTACATTTTGCCCAACAGCAAAAACTGCATCTTCCATATCTTTTTCTGTTAAAGCTGGTAAAGAAATAGCTGTATTTGGTAAGTTTACTCCTTTTTTAGATTTTAAAGGACCTCCAACAACCACTTTTACAACAACCTCATCTTCTTTATTTGTAGAAACTACTTCGAAAAGTAGTTTACCATCATCAACTAAAATATGTTCTCCTACTTTTACGTCTTTTGGAAAACGTTGGTAGGTCATAAATGCCTTTTCTTTAGTTCCTGTACACTTGTTTGTAGTAAATGTAAAGTGGTCTCCAGCCTCAAGTTCTACATCTTCTTCCATTACACCTACTCTTAACTTAGGACCTTGTAGATCAGCTAAAATTGCTATATTTAAGTTCTTTTCTTCATTAATTTCTCTGATGATTCTAATTTTATTTTTTACATCTTCATAATCAGCATGAGAAAAATTAATTCTAAAAACATTAACTCCTTTAAGAGCAAGTTCTGTTAATGTTTCTTTAGTATTTGTTGCTGGCCCTAAGGTTGCAACAATTTTTGTTTTATTACTATTTGGCATATTTTTTAAAATATTAAAAAGTCTTTAGACTTTAATGTGTTTTTATCTATAGGATAAGAGGTAATTACTTGTTCTATATTTTTTACTTTATCTATAATTTTTGTTACAAAATCGAACCCTAACTCTCCAGAGACTTTAATAAAAAAGTCTACTTTTTTCTTTTCAGGAATTAAGTATATTTTTGTTTCAGTAGTTAATAAAAGCTCATTAGATTCTGTTTGATTTTCTCTCTTAGAACTGTTTGCTATTAATACCCAATCAGAATCGTATTCTTTATTATAATAGTTAAATATTGAGAATGAAGAAGGTTTTTCTGTCTTTTCAAAATTTAAGTTTTCTTTAGATTTAATAAAGTTTATTTTTAAGTTTTTATTTAATAAATAAGCTAATTTATAATCTTCTAAAGTGGTATGAATTCCAATTAAAGAAAAATCATCTTCATAAAAATCATTAAAACCTAAAGAATGAATTTGCATAAACTATCTTTAATTTTAGTTCTTTTCCAAGTGCTAAATTACTAATAGTTTGTGAGTTTTGTACGAATTTTAACGAAAACGTTGTCGTTGTTTAGTTAATAGAAATTTGATTTTGAAAAGCATAATACACTCTTTTAGAAGCTTGTTCTTCTGCTTTTTTCTTAGAAGTAGACCTTCCTTTAGCTACAAGTTCTCCATCTATACTTACTTTTACACTAAAGTGTTTTATGTTTTCATTTCCTGAGTCTTCGTAAGTATCAAACTTGTATTTTTTCTTTTGTTTTTGACACCATTCTATAATTAATCCTTTGTAGCTAGTTATTTTACCTTCTAATTTTTCGATATCTACATAAGGATCTATTACATTTTCATAGATAAATTTTTGGCAAGTTTGGTATCCTTTATCTAAATAAATAGCTCCTATTAAGGCTTCAAATATATTACCATGAATATTGTCTCCAACATTGGCTTCATCTACATTACTCTTTACAAAGCTTATCAAATTTAAATCTTTACCCAACTCATTTAAATGCTCTCTACTAACTATTTTAGAACGCATTTTAGTAAGGTAACCTTCTGTACCTGTTGGTACTTTTTTATATAAATAAGCAGAAATTACAGAACCTAATATAGAATCTCCTAAAAACTCTAAACGTTCGTAATTTACTGGGTTACCATTAATATCTTGTATTTGTAATGAGCTATGAGTAAATGCTTTTTTGTATTTGCTTATTTTTCTTGGAGAAAAATTGAGTAGTTGTTTTAATTCGATAAATAATTTTTCGTCCTCTTCAGATCGAGTTTTAACTATTTTTCGAATAAAATTCATTGGCTATTATCTATTCCTCAAACTTCTTAAAAGCAACACAAGCATTATGACCACCAAATCCAAAAGTATTACTCATTGCTATTTTTATATCTCTTTTTTGAGCTTTATTTAGCGTTAAGTTTAATTCTGGATTAATATTTTCATCTACAGTAGAATGATTAATTGTAGGTGGAATAATACCATTTTCCATTGCTAGTATAGAAGCAATAGATTCTATAGCTCCTGCTGCACCTAATAAGTGCCCAGTCATAGATTTAGTAGAATTGATGTTGATATTCTTAGCATGATCTCCAAAAACTTCAGAAATTGCTTTTAACTCTGCAACATCTCCTAAAGGTGTAGAAGTACCATGAGTATTAATATGGTCTACATCTTCTGGTTTAATACCTGCATTTTCTAAACAGTTTTTCATCACAGCAATAACTCCAATTCCTTCTGGATGTGGAGCTGTCATGTGATATGCATCAGAAGACATACCTCCTCCAATAACTTCTGCATAAATTTTTGCCCCTCTAGCTTTTGCGTGTTCATATTCTTCTAAAATAATAGCACCTGCTCCTTCACCTAATACAAAACCATCTCGTTCTGCATCAAATGGTCTAGAAGCTGTTTCTGGGCTTTCATTTCTTGTAGATAACGCATGCATAGCATTAAAACCTCCCATACCTGCAATTGTAACTGCTGCTTCTGAACCTCCTGTAACTATTACATCACAATGACCTAATCTTACATAGTTTAAAGCATCAATCATTGCATTTGCAGAAGACGCACAAGCTGATACTGTTGTATAATTAGGCCCCATAAATCCATTTTTAATAGAAATAAGTCCTGGAGCTATATCAGGTATCATTTTAGGAATAAAGAAAGGGTTGAATCTTGGAGTACCATCACCAGAGGCAAAGTTTAAAACTTCGTTTTGAAAAGTTTCTAAACCTCCAATACCTGCTCCCCAAATTACACCAACTCTTAATTTGTTAATTGTGTCTAGATCTAGACCAGAATTTAATATAGCTTCATTTGAAGCTACAATAGCATACTGTGTAAATCTATCCATTTTGCGAGCCTCTTTTCTATCAATAAAATCGGTCGCGTTAAAGTTTTTTAATTCACATGCAAAACGAGTTTTGAACTTGGTAGCATCATAATATGTTACAGGTGCAGCTCCGCTAACTCCGTTAACTAAACCATTCCAATACTCTTCTATATTATTACCAATTGGCGTTAATGCGCCAAGTCCAGTAACTACTACTCGTTTTAACTGCATATAAATATAACTTATTTTTTTGCTTCTTCAATATAGCTAACTGCCTGACCAACAGTTCCAATGTTTTCTGCTTGATCATCTGGAATTTGAATATCAAATTCTTTTTCGAACTCCATAATTAACTCAACAGTATCTAAAGAATCTGCTCCTAAGTCGTTTGTGAAGCTAGCTTCTGATGTTACTTCGTTATCGTCTACGCCTAATTTGTCTACAATAATCGCTTTTACTCTTGATGCAATGTCTGACATAATTTACTATTTTTTAAAATTTAAATCGGGGCAAAAATACAAATCTTATTAATTATTTCTAATTTTTAACCGAAAAATGATTTTAAATATACTTAAAAAGCACAAACTCTTCTTTAAAAACCTTCTTTTTCTTAATAATTATTCTTTTTTTTGTGATAGATCTTTACAAAAATTATGAAACGAATTATTGTTTTTGCTTCTGGCTCAGGTTCGAATGCCGAAAATATTATCAATTATTTTAAACATACTAAAACTGCAGAAGTAACTAAGGTTTTATGTAATAATAAAAACGCAAAAGTTTTTGAAAGATGCAAAAGACTTAATGTAGAGTGCTTATTATTTGATAGAGAAGACTTTACAAAATATGATACAGTTTTAAATATTGTAAAAAATCATGGAGATTTTATAGTATTAGCTGGATTTTTATGGAAAATACCTCAAAATTTAATTACTGAATTCCCTAATAAGATTATTAATATTCATCCAGCATTATTACCAAAATATGGAGGAAAAGGCATGTATGGTATGCATGTTCATAACGCTGTTTTTGAAAATAAAGAAACAGAAACAGGTATCACTATTCATTTTGTAAACAAAAATTACGATGAAGGGGCTATTATTTTTCAAGCTAAAGCCAAATTAGATGAAAATGATACTCCTACATCTATAGCTTCAAAAATTCATAAATTAGAACAACAGTATTTCCCAAGAATTATTGAACAGGTTATTTTACAAATAAATGAGTAAAAAAAAGTTTTATGTAGTTTGGAAAGGTAAAAAACCTGGCATTTACTCTTCTTGGAATGTTTGCAAGCGTCAAATTGATGGATTTGAAGGAGCACAATATAAATCTTTTGCTAGTTTAGAAGATGCTGAAATAGCTTTTAAAAAAAAATACGAAGATTATAAAGGTCTTAATACAAAAAAACCAACTTTATCTTCTATAGAAAAAGCAAAGTATGGAAAGCCAATTTTAGAAAGTATTTCTGTAGACGCTGCTTGTTCTGGGAATCCAGGAAAATTAGAATATAGAGGTGTTTTAACACATAATAAGCAAGAAATTTTTAGAAAAGGACCATACCAAAAAGGAACAAATAATATTGGTGAATTTTTAGCTTTAGTTCATGGAATTGCATTGCTAAAAAAGAAGAATAACACTACAACACCCATTTATTCTGACTCTAAAATTGCCATGAGTTGGATTCGTCAAAAAAAATGTAAAACCAATATTCATTTTGATGCTTCAAATAAAGATTTGCTCGAGTTAATTAAAAGAGCAGAACAATGGTTACAAAACAATTCTTTTAAAAACCCAATTCTAAAATGGGAAACTAAAGCTTGGGGGGAAATTCCTGCTGATTTTGGCAGAAAATAAAGCATTTGATATTACTTCTTAAGTATTTGTTAATTATTTGTTAATTGTTATATTTGTTAGACCTAATCTCAAATATAAATGTCAAAAAAAACCTTTTTTTTGATGCTTTTCTTTTCTGGTTTTATCATTTTTTTATCATGTAAAGATCCTATTGAAGAGCAAACAAATTATTTATTTAAAGAACTTTCTACAAAGCAAACTAATATAGGTTTTGCAAATACATTAAAAGAAGATAAAGACCATAGCATAATAAACTATATCTATTTTTATAATGGTGGTGGTGTTGCTGTTGGAGATATAAACAATGATGGTTTGCCTGATTTATATTTTGTTTCTAATCAAAATGAAAATAAATTATATGTAAATAAAGGAAACTTAGAGTTTGAAGACGTTACTAAAAAAGCAAATGTTGCTGGAAATTCTGACTGGAGTACAGGTGTAACTATGGTTGACATAAATAATGATGGTTTTTTAGATATTTATGTATGTGCAGTTTCAGAACTATTAGATTTTAAAGGTCACAACGAACTTTTTATCAATAATGGTGATGGTACATTTAGCGAAGAATCTAAAAAGTATGGCTTAGACTTTAAAGGTTATTCTACACAAGCTTATTTTTTTGATTACGATAAAGACAATGACTTAGATGTGTATCTTGTAAATCATGCCATTCATACAAACTTATCTCATGGTAAAGCAAGTCAAAGAAATAAAAGACAACCTTTGGTAGGTGATGTTTTATTGAAAAATGAAAGTGGTGTTTTTAAAGATGTAAGTGATTTTGCTGGCATTTATGGTGGAGTAAACAGTTATGGTTTAAGCGCTTCTATTTCTGATTTTAACAATGATGGTTGGGATGATATCTATGTTAGCAATGATTTTCATGAAGATGATTATTATTATATCAATAATAAAAACGGAACCTTTACAGAACAATTATCTACATCATTTTCTACTATAAGTAGATTTTCTATGGGAAGTGATGCTGCAGATATAAATGCAGATGGTTTTCAAGATATTATAACTTTAGACATGTTACCAAATGATGAGAAGAGCTTAAAAGAAACAGAGGGTGATGATGCTATGTTAAACATGCAAACAAATCTTAAGAATTTAGGGTATAAAGATCAGTTTTCTAGAAACATGTTACAAATAAATAGTGGTTTAGGTTATTTTTATGAAACTGCTTTTTATAATAATATTTCAGATACAGACTGGAGCTGGTCTCCATTAATTGCAGACTTTAATAATGATGGTATACAAGATGTATTTATAAGCAATGGTATTTTAAGAAGACCTAATAGTTTAGATTTTAAAAAATACGTTTCTAGTACTTTTAAAAAGTATGGAGAAAAAGAAGGCGTAAATTGGTTGTTTAATTCCATTAACGAGATGCCAAGTGGTAGTGTACCAAATCAAATATTTAAAGGTACAAATACAAAACTTGAAGATGTAACTGGTAATTGGATTGAAAAAAAACCATCTCTATCTAATGGTGCTGTTTATGTAGATTTAGATTTAGATGGCGATTTAGATATTGTTACTAATAACGTAAATACAACTGCTATTATTTTAGAGAACAATACAAATAATAAAAGCTATTTACAAGTTCTTTTAAATTATAAAGAAGGAAATAAAGAAGCAATAGGTAGTAAATTAATACTACATAATAAAGGTAAAATTTTAAAGAAAGAAGTTTATAAATCTAGAGGATTTATATCATCTATTTCGTCTAAAATACACTTTGGTTTAGATACTGTTTCTACTATTGATTCTCTTAAAATTGTATGGCCAAACAATAAAGTAAAAACGTTAAAAAACGTTAAAGTTAATCAGCTTTTAACAATTGATTTTTCAGATGAAGAAAAAGAGTATTCTCCAATAAAAATCAATAAAAAACAAGTATTTACTAAAGCAGATATATTAAATTATGTACACAAAGAAGACAGATATAATGACTTTTTTAATGAGCGTTTAATTCCTTATAAAGTCTCTACTTTAGGACCTGCATTTGCAATTGGAGACATAGATAAAAATGGTTTTGACGATATTTTTGTTGGAAGTG
>Ga0228636_1000342_pt1 | contig 12783 bp, 15 predicted proteins | sample 45DmetaG_FD_182709 | JGI IMG/M metagenome (GOLD analysis project Ga0228636, IMG submission 182709) | Seawater microbial communities from Monterey Bay, California, United States - 45D | ecosystem: Environmental > Aquatic > Marine > Coastal | place: USA: California | collected 2016-11-03 | reverse complement strand
CATCAATAGTATTATCAATTCTCAAATTTTTTATGATTGTTCTTAGCTCAGGAACTCTTTGAGTTTCATCAAATAGTTGTCTAATGAGTATTATTATTTCCCAATGCTTATCTGTGAGCTCCAATGGATACTCATCAGCGACATTCTTAGCAAAGTCATTAGACCACATTGTTGTATCTTTTATAAAACCACTTGCATCTCTAATATCTTTTTTATACATGTATAGATACTTTAACACACAGTACTATAATTCTGTTCATTTGGAGTTTTAAGTTTAATAATTGATATTAATCAAAACTAGATTAATATATTTAATATGCCTAATATATTTGATCAAGCAGAAAAAGAATTAAATAATTTTATTCAAAAGGATATTTTATCCTATTCAAAAAACAGAAATTATGACTTCGGGCCTGAAAGAAGATCAAATGTTTCTGTATTATCAAAATACATAAGTCACAGAGTCATTAATGAATATGATGTAATAGGTTCAGCATTGTCCTCTTATCCTTTATCAAAAATAGAAAAATATATTCAAGAAGTTTTTTGGAGAATCTATTGGAAAGGCTGGTTAGAGCATAGGCCAATGGTATGGTCAGATTACTTAAGCTATACATATAGTGATAACAACAACACAGATTATAATAATGCTATTGAAGGGACTACTGGCATAGCATGTTTTGATAGTTGGGTGGCAGAACTAAAAGATAAAAACTATTTACATAATCATACAAGAATGTGGTTTGCCAGCATTTGGATATTCACCCTTAATCTTCCATGGCAACTAGGTGCAAACTTTTTCATGAGACATCTCTTTGATGGAGATAGTGCCTCAAATACTCTTAGCTGGAGATGGGTAGCTGGTCTGCAGACAGTAGGTAAACATTACTTAGCTACAGCATCAAATATAAGTAAATATACTAATAACAAATTTGAGCCAAAAAATTTAAACGAAGACGCGTCACCATTAACAGATAATAAAATCTATAATGTCCAAGATATCAATTACACTAATACAGAACAAAGTAGTGATTCACTTATAATGTTTGATAATGATCTTTCTTTAAAAGACAGTGAGCATCTTCTTGGAAAATACAAATATATTTATTTAATACATCTTCCTAATGAATCTAGATGTATTAAGCTTAGTGATAACGTAATAAATTTCAAATATGCAGTTTTCAAAGACTTCTCAGATATATATACCAAGTCAGAAATATTAAATGGAGGCGATATAAAAAAAGTAATCGATGCTAATCAAAATATAGATGTCATTTATCCATGCATTGGTGAAAATCTATCATTTTTAGAAAAATATAATGATGATACAAAATTAAATTATATTTATCGATATGAGGATTTATTCTGTTGGAAATATGCAAAAAAGGGATTTTTCAATTTTAAGAAAAATATACCATTGATTATTGAGAGAGTTATTAAATCAAAAGATTTATTTAATTATTAGCGCTTATTTAAAAACCTTTTTGTTTTGCAAATGCTGCATAGTTCTTTTTTCCTATTGCTATTTTAAGGCTCATTTTATAACTTGCTTTAGGATCATCCACACACACAACAACACTTCTGACTATACTCTCATCAATATAAGAACCAGTTAATGTTTTAGGATCTATATTTAATAAAATATCACTTTCATTATTATCATATATTTTATAAATATTAATATTTTTATCAAAATTATAGTTTCTAAAAATATCTATTTCATCTTTATGATGATCGACCACCAAATTTATATATGCTCTATCTATCCACCATGAAATTATTTGCACCTTATCTTTTAAGAACTTTAGAGAAAAATCTACAGTATTATTTGATGAATCTTTAAAGCTACATAGATATTCACTACCAGACAGATCTCTTATATCGGAATTAGAGCAATTATTTAATAAGGTAATTGACAGGAGTACTATTATGATTCTCATCTTTATGAACTACTTAAACACTGCGGTAAGAATAATCCCTGTAAACATTACTATTGATAGCGATGCTAAAACAGGCAATTTTTTCATTATACCTTTTCTCCAAAAATCTGGTTCATCACGCCAAGTATTAGTGTCTTTCCAAAATTCTGAATCTTTTTTATTAAATGACATATCTACAATAAATGGTTATAAAATAATTTAATATATTATTTTTTTATAAAACTTATCCTTAATGAATATTATTGTTAGTATACATTATGATTCACAAATATGATGTAATTATTGTTGGGGCTGGTGCAGCTGGGATGATGTGTGCAATTGAATCAGGAAAAAGAGGCAAGTCCGTTCTTCTGGTAGATCACTCTGCAAAGATAGGGGAGAAGATTAGAATCTCTGGTGGAGGTAGATGTAATTTTACAAATATACACGCACAGCCAAAAAATTTTATTTCGCAAAACCCTAATTTTTCAATCTCTGCTTTAAATCAATATACACAACATGATTTTATAGAACTCATAGAAAAGTATAACATTGCATATCATGAAAAAACTCTCGGCCAACTTTTTTGTGATCAAAAATCTCAATTAGTTATTGATATGTTGTTATCAGAGTGCAATCAAGCAAATGTTCTAATAAAAAAAAGCTTTAAAGTAGAATCTATCGAAAAAATCGATAATGAATACATTGTTATTAATGATAATGATAAATATATTTCAAAATCTTTAGTTATTGCAACCGGAGGACTATCAATACCTAAAATAGGCGCAACTGATTTTGGATATAACATTGCCGGACAATTTAATTTAAATATTATAGATACCCAACCAGCATTAGTACCATTAACTTTTACAGATGAGATATTATCATTATGTAATGAATTGAGTGGACTATCACTTAATGCAAATATTTCACATGGCAATACATATTTTGAAGAAGGTATGTTGTTTACACACAGAGGGCTGAGTGGTCCTTCAATACTACAGATATCATCATATTGGTCACAAGGTGATACTATCAAAATTGACTTATTACCAAATAATAATGTCGGTGACATTCTTAATGATAAGAAAAAACTAAATCCGAAACAAAATATTATAAATATATTATCTGAGTTTCTTCCAAAAAGGTTAGCTATGATTATTTGTGATAAAAATAAGTTTAAAGGAAATATTTCTGAATTATCCAAGTTATCAATTAATAGTATCACTGAAGTTATTAATATGTGGTCTGTTATCCCAAAAGGATCAGAAGGTTATCGCACAGCTGAAGTCACAAAAGGCGGAGTAGATACTAATGAGATATCCTCAAAAACAATGATGTCTAAAAATCATCCAGGACTTTTCTTTATTGGTGAAGTCTTAGATGTTACAGGACATCTTGGTGGGTATAACTTTCAATGGGCATGGTCCTCTGGATATGTTGCAGGCCAACATACATGAACTAATAGTAATGATTATTTTTTAGCTATCTCCTTCTTTAACAAATATTCCATCAATCATTTTTCCTTTTCTATCTTTTATATCATCATAAGCTACTGCAAGACATTCTTTCATGGTTAGATTATTCCTTACCATGATATTTATTAATACCACCATCATATCTCCAACATCATCACGAATATCCTTTTCTTTACATAAACTATCAGATAATTCACCCGCTTCTTGTATCAGTTTAAGATATTGATCCTTATCTGTACTGCCCTCTATAAGATTCCTATCTCTATGCCACTGTGCAATTAATTGTTCATAATCTAATTCTGTCATTATCACTCTCTCGTCTATCTTTTAATATTTATAACTATTTAAACTAAAGTTTACAATAATAACTTGTATTCTTCTGCATGAAGTGTAAATTGAGCACAGTTATTAGCTATCAATACATAACTCTAGATTAACCCGCATATTTATTTAAGATAGCACCTGGTGGATATCTTAAGAAAACATGATTATCAACATAATAGTAAGGAAATAAATGAGTAATTTTGAAAGTTTTGGGTTATCTCAGAAAATGAATAATGCATTGGTTGACATGAAATTTACAACACCAACGCCTATTCAACAAAAAGCTATTCCAATTGTATTAAATGGATTCGATATACTAGGATCAGCTCAGACTGGAACTGGCAAGACAGCAGCTTTTTGTATACCTATTATAGAAATGCTAGCAAAAGATGAAAAATCTATGGCTTTAATAATGATGCCAACAAGAGAGCTCGCCAGACAAGTAATAGATGTTGTAAATCAGCTCACTAATAATGGTGATAAAATTAAATCTGCATGTTTGATTGGTGGTGAAGCAATGAGAATTCAAACGAAGCAGCTCAGTAATCATCCAAGAATAATTGTGGGCACACCAGGTCGTATTAATGATCACTTAGAAAATAAAAAAGTTAATCTAAAGACTTGTATTTACGTAGTACTAGATGAGACGGACAGAATGCTAGATATGGGATTTGGCAAGCAAATTGATCAAATATTTAAATACCTTCCAGAGGAAAAACAAACCTTACTATTTTCTGCCACATTACCAGATAAAATTATCCAGCTGTCAAAGAAATATTTATCAGAACCCGAAAGAGTAGCTATAAAATCTGATAATGTTCTTCTGGCAAATATTGAGCATGATCATTTAAATATTGATCATAGTAAAAAATATAAAGAACTACTTAATCAACTTGAAAAACGTGAAGGTTCAGTTTTAATTTTTGCCAAAACTAAATTTGGAACACAAAGGATGGCAAAAAAATTATGTGAAGATGGGTTTAAGGCTGACGCATTACACGGTAATCTTAATCAAAACAAAAGAGACAGAGTAATGTCTGGCTTTAGGCTAAAAAAATTCAAAGTTTTAGTTGCTACAGATATAGCATCAAGAGGCCTTGATGTTGATCATATTGAACATGTTGTGAACTATGACTTACCACAGGTTGCTGAAGACTATATCCATCGTATTGGTAGAACAGGTAGAGCAGGATCTAAAGGCTCTACTATTTGTTTTGTTTCGCCAGAAGAGCAAGGTCTTTGGGATGAAATATACTATCTACTTAATCCCAATACTGCAAAAAAACCAAAAAAAAATACTAATAGTAGAGCTGCTAGAAAAAGAAATACTGAGACATCACGAAGGAAAAAGCCAACAAGAAGTTTTTCTAAAAGTAGTGGTCCCAGAAGACGAGCTGAATCATCAAGCAGGAAGGATCCTAGAAAAAAATCTGATGAAAGAAAGTTGTCAAGAACTGATTCAAAAAGACCATCAAGAAACTTTAAATCATCTGATAAGGATGGTGATAAATCAAAAAGATATGCAGGTAAAAAAACTGATTCAAAAAGACCATCAAGAAACTTTAAATCATCTGATAAGGATGGTGATAAATCAAAAAGATATGCAGGTAAAAAAACTGATTCAAAAAGACCATTCAAAAAACTATCTTTAAGTAAGATGAAGTCTAGATCTAAACCTTCTCGATCTAGTAGCAATTAATAATACAAAGACTTAAATTTAAATTCTTTTATATAATTGGTGAAGAATGATGAATCTTGATTTTTAGACCAGACTCACTAGACTTTAATACAAAAGTAAATGCTACTCTCATGGATTCATCTGAATTGATTAATTTAAAATCTAGGATACCCATAATTGCAATAAGATCCTTTTCTATGATTGTATTCGTTTCTTCAATATCTATACTTTCATATGCTTTTAAAGCAAAACCAGTATCTTCTGGATATTTGCCACCAATGAAATAAGAAAGGGCATCATCAACTGAATTCCTAAATATAGTTTTATTGGTCAATGTAGGTTTAAATAAAACTGGCTCTTCATTAAATAGATAAAATTTATTGATAAATTTAATCGCCACTTCCTTATGACTTTCATTTTTTTCATAAGCAGTTCGAATCATCGAGAGGCCATTTGTCCATGATGTAACAAACTTAAGTAAATCTTGTTTTGTTGCCATAATTATTAATCCCAGTCCTTTAATTATCAGTTATTAAAACATTTTGTTGATTAGATGTAGTGTCTAAACTTATTTTATCAGTACCATCGTAAATAAATAAATCACTCCAATAACAAAGGTAAATGAAACAGCACCAGCAAGCAAATAGCTAGTTCCATTATTTAAATACTTATTATTTATTAAAGCAACAGCGCTTATAAATATTAAAACTAAAATAAAAGCTAAAGTCATATTTTTTAAAATGTATATTTAGTATTTATTACAATCCAGTTAAGGTCCCTTCCAACAGATTTCATTTTACTACGATAGTTAACATTTAGCTTGAGAGAATTAAAAAATTTCTTAGATACACCAAACCTCACATAATCATATGAAGCACCGGAACCAATTGGCGTGCCTTCATCAATATCTTCGCCAACACCTACCTCGCCGAATAGTCTATAGTTATCCAAAATAACGCTTTTTCCTACTTTGATATGATGGGATGTTTTATAGTAGCTAGAGTCATTGAACCATAGTTCTTGCCTTGTTGCTATGTAACTATCAGCACTTAGATCAGGTGCGGATACTACAAGCAAGAAAAAAACATAAAATATATTACGCATTTATTTCTCCTTTAATATTTACTTAGTTGCCATAGGCTTGCACTGCCACTTGAATTAATTAAGAATATTTGACCTTTACTATTGATTTCAATATCTCTTATTCTTCCAATGCCATCTTCGAATACGATATGTTGTTTTTTTATATCATTATTTTCAAATTCCAATCTATAAAGAGTCCTAAATTTTAATGATGTTACTAATACATCTCCATTCCATTCAGAAAAATCCTCTCCTTTGTATATAGCAATATTACTTACTGCAATGGAAGGCGTCCAAGTCCACATTGGTTTTGTGAATCCTTGTTCCCATGCATTTCCATTTCCTATCTTGGTACCTATATAATTTTTTCCTCCCCATCCAATAATTTTCCAACCATAATTTTCTCCAAATTTTACTTCACCAAAAAAGTCACCCCCTTTTGCTCCATGGTTTGATATATATACTTTCTTATCAAACGGTGAAAGATACATCCCTTGAGGATTTCTTACGCCAATCTGATAAACCTCGGGAAGCCATGTAGGTTTGTCTATAAATTTTGGATTATCTTCAGGTATCGATCCATCTAAGTTTATTCTTATTATACTTCCTGGATGATTAGTTATATCTTGTGCAATCATACCTTTGCCTCGCTCACCCACTGACGCATAAAGATATTTGTCTTTTATAACAATCCGAGAGCCAAAATGATATCCGCTGTTAATAGGCGGTTCTGCTTGAAAAATATTTTGAAAGTCTATTTTATTTTCATTATATAAACCTCTAGCAATAGAAGTAGATGAATACCCATTCTCTCTATCTTCAGAATAGCTTACGTATACATAACCATCTTTATAGAGAATGTCTAAGAGACCACCTTGTCCATAGTAATAAAAATCAAGATTATGTTCGATGATATATTTATTGCCATTATTCATATCGATACGAACTATGTCACCAGTTTTCTCTGTGACAAGTAGAGTCTGGTCATTAACAAAAGACATCCCCCATGGCTCACTGAGCTCGCTGGTAACCTTCAAAATCTTGAACTTTTCATTTGAGGAAACTCCAGTACTGAAGTATATGAAAGACAAAAAAACAAAAATCAATCTAATCATGAATATAAATATATAGCAGGTTCGTTTCTAGACTTTTAAAAAGAGATTTGATTCATGTCAACTAATATCATAATTCTGTACTCTGATTTGGTGGTCTATATCTAATAATAAGACAAGCAATTGCAATTAGTAATATTGCACCTGCCTCATAAATTAATGTACTTGGTTCCATGTCTTTGCCTTGTAGTATTATCAATCTTGATAATGCCGTCATGGCAATAAACAATGGTAATGTGATAGGTATTTTATTACTCACATAGAATACAGCTATCATACCTAAAACCTCTGTATATATAAAAAGTAATAACAAATCAGGCAAGTTAACTCTACCTACCATGTATATGCTTATTATCTCTTGCATGGTTGCAACAATCGTTAGCAATGCAATCACACCTAGTAATCCTTTTTCTATAATTTTTATTAAATTCATCTTATAACTCTCTCGTTAAGTATATATTTCATAATCTTTATTTTAACCTATATAGATTTATTTTTACTCTAGAATTGAGTTGTTTTTAGTGTTGCTGGGGGCTTTATTGGGGGCTTAATTATATCCAACATTTATTATTTGTTTTAAACATTGATTAAGGTCTTGACTTTTACCTCCCCGCCCGGACTCGAACCAGGAACTAAACCTTAGGAGGGTCCTGTTATATCCTGTTTAACTACGGGGAGATTTTTTTGTATATTCTATAGTATAGTATGCAATATGAATATACTTTCAATTGATACTTCAGGAAAATCATTTTCCTTAACTTTAGTAAAAGATAGTATAAAAACTTCATTTATTGATACATCAGAATCTGTATCTAGTGAATCTGTGTTAGTTGAAATTGATAAATTAGTATCAAAATGTAAAATTTCACCAAAGGAGATTACCAGTGTTATCTATAACAATGGTCCAGGGAGTTTTACGGGAGTTCGAGTTTCCTCTGCTATCGTTCAAGCAATTGGATTTAGTAATAATTGTCCAGTCTATGGTATTAATTCACTAATGCTAATAGCTTACTCATTGTACATAAAAAATAATACTTCTAAAATTCAAGTTATTAAAAAAGCTTTTGGAGATCAGGTCTTTCATGGCTTAATTCATCTGACAAGTGAATCTTGTTTATCTGGTGATTCAATTAAAATATCTACATTTTCGGATGTAGAGATAGATGATGATTATATTTTAATAACTGATGACAGTAATATTATTAATAATATGAAAGATAATTATTATTCTATAGATAAATTTGTTGGTTCGGAGCTTCTAATTGATTATTACACTGCATATTGTATTAAAAAAAATAACTTTGATTATAAAGATGCCTTACCAAGTTATGCTGGACACACAATTTAAATCTTTATACCTATTTTTTCACCAACCCTTATGGCTTGATTGATTTTTAGATCTTCAGATAAGTTAACTTTATCAGTGAACAATAATATAACAGTAGAACCAGATTTAAACATTCCTATTTCATTTCCTTTATCAAAACTTATATTTTTATTACCATACTTTGTAGTAATAACTTTTTTAGGCATAGGAGGTGATACTTCTCCTTTCCATTGAGTCTCTATCGATGATACATTTATTGCCCCAACTAATATTACAGAAAAAAATGAGTCATCATTTTTGAAATGACAAACTAATCTTTCATTTTTTGAATAAAGATTATTTATACATTCAACGGCATGATCTGCAACACTAAATAATCTACCGGGTACATGAAGTGACTTCATTAATTTTCCACTAAAAGGAATATGTACGCGATGGTAATCTTTTGGTGATAGATAAATTGTTAAAAAACTTCCATTAGCATAAATAGATGATAGTTCTTTATCATTAACAAGTAATTCATTGATAGGAGTATTTTTACCTTTTACCTGTAATATGGATTGGTTCGTGATTTTTCCAAACTGAAGAATTCTTCCATCACAAGATGAAACTATAGAATCATCATCCTCATGAATCTTATGAACTCCTTTTTTAAGTTTACGAGTGAAAAAATCGCAAAAAGTATGATAGTTTTCAATTTTTTCCTCTTCACATTCTTTAAGATTAATCTTAAATATTCGTATATAAAGTTTAATTAGGTACTGAGTTAATGGATGATGAGTTCTTGTGATGATGTATGTGAAACGGGACATTAAATGATGCGGCACTATATACAACCAGTAAGAGAGTATCATTTTTTTTGTTTTTGAAAGGTAATTATCCATATATTCTTATGTTATCGTTATGCTCGGTACATTTATACATGCTCCAACCAAATTTATCAGCAAATATATGATATTTTGTCTATAATGCAATAAAAATATATTAATTATGTCAGGAAATACATTCGGTAAAATTTTTAGAGTAACCACCTTTGGTGAAAGCCATGGGAAAGCACTCGGCTGTGTTATAGATGGCTGTCCACCAAACATTAAAATTGATGAATCAGATATTCAAAAAGATCTGAATAGACGTAAGCCGGGTCAGTCCAAGTACACAACTCAAAGAAAAGAAGATGATAAAGTAGAAATATTATCCGGCATATTCAACGGCGTTACTACAGGGACACCGATTACTTTAATTATTTTTAATAAAGATCAGAAGTCTAAAGATTACTCTGAAATCAAAAATAAATTTCGCCCAGGTCATGCTGATTTTACTTATCAAAAAAAATATGGCATTAGAGACTATAGGGGAGCAGGCAGATCATCTGCAAGAGAGACAGTTGCACGTGTCGCAGCAGGAGCTATAGCTAAGAAATATTTAAATAAAATTAATAAAACAAAAATATTTGGATATGTTTCACAGCTTGGTGACGTCACACCTGATAAAATAAAACTTACTGATATAGAAAAGAACGCTTTCTTTTTTCCAGATGCTAATAAAATATCTGAATTAGAAAAATATTTAATGAGCATAAGAAAGTCAGGAGATTCTATTGGAGCCAAAGTTACTATTATTGGCAAAAATATTCCTATTGGCATCGGTGAGCCTGTGTTCGATAAACTTGATGCAATGCTTGCTCAAGGAATGATGTCTATTAATGCTGTAAAAGGCGTTGAGATAGGAGCTGGTTTTGATGTAGTGACTCAAAAAGGATCAGAAGCTAGAGATGAAATTACACCTAAAGGTTTTTTAAGTAATTTCTCAGGCGGAACATTGGGGGGTATCTCAACTGGTCAAGACCTTGAAGTCAATATTGCCCTTAAACCCACGTCTAGTATTTTAGTTCCTGGTAAAACAGTAGATATTAAAAATAAGCCAACAACTATTAGAACGAAAGGAAGACATGATCCCTGTGTTGGCATAAGAGCTGTACCTATAGCAGAGGCGATGATGGCACTAACACTTTGTGATTTGTATCTTCGTCATAAAGCACAAAACTTATAAGTTATACAAAATGAAAAAAACTTTATACGATAAAATATGGGCCGACCACTGTATCCGTGAGAATGAGGATAACTCTTCTCTTATATATATAGATCGTCATTTAATACACGAGGTCACATCACCACAGGCATTTGATGGCTTAGAAATTAAAAAAAGAGATATTTGGAATAAAAAATCTATTTTAGCGACAACTGATCACAACGTGCCCACAATTAATAGAGACAAAGGGATATCAGATCCTATATCAAAGATTCAAATAGAAACTTTAAGAGATAATTGTAAAAAGCATAATATAGAGTTGTATGATCTTGACAATATCAAACAAGGCATAGTGCATGTTATTGGACCAGAACTTGGTATGACGCAACCTGGTATGACATTAGTCTGTGGCGATTCACATACTTCAACGCATGGAGCACTAGCATCATTAGCTTTTGGAATAGGAACGAGTGATGTTGAACACGTGTTAGCAACTCAATGTATTAATTTAAACAAAGACAAAAACTTTAAGATACAAGTTGATGGAAAACTTAAACCGTTTGTGACCTCTAAAGATTTAATTTTATATATTATAGGTAAAATTGGTACATCAGGCGGCACAGGTTTTACAATAGAATATACTGGCGAAGCTATTTCTAATTTGTCTATAGAATCAAGAATGACTATATGTAATATGACCATAGAAGCAGGCGCAAAATCTGGTTTAATGGGTTTTGATGAAACTACACACAGTTATTTAAAAGATAGAGAATTTCTTCCAAATAAAAAGCATCATGATAATGCTCTTAAATACTGGGAAACTTTAGTAAGTGATGAAAGTGCTGTCTTTGATAGAACAGAAATTTTTAATGCAAATGATGTAGAGCCTCAAGTAACATGGGGAACTTCTCCTGAGATGGTTACACCTGTAGACAGTAAGATACCAACACCTGATAGTTCTTCTAACGAGGAAGAGTATATTAATACGCTTAACTATATGGGATTAAAATCTGGAGTAGAAATAAATTCAATTCCTCTTGATAAGATATTCATAGGCTCTTGTACTAACTCAAGAATAGAAGACTTAAGGGATGCCGCAGAAGTTGTCAAAGGTGAAAAAGTATCTAGCAATATTAAACAGGCTATAGTTGTCCCTGGTTCGGGGCTTGTAAAAGCACAGGCAGAAGCTGAAGGATTAGACAAAGTATTCATAGATGCTGGCTTTGAATGGAGAGATCCTGGATGTTCAATGTGCCTTGGCATGAACGATGACTTCTTACAGCCATATGAAAGATGTGCATCAACATCAAATAGAAATTTTCAAGGCCGACAAGGTGATAAAGGTAGAACACACCTCGTAAGTCCTGCTATGGCTGCGGTTGCAGGTATTAAAGGACATTTTTACAATATTAAGGAATTCATGAATGAAAAATAATAATTTTGAAGGCCAAGTTATTCCTATAAATAGAGATAATGTAGATACAGATTTAATCATTCCAAAACAATACTTAAAATCTATTAAAAAATCCGGCTTCGGGCCATTTTTATTTGATTCACTTAGATACACATCGACAGCAACGCTTGATAGTAGTGCTGATAGATCTGAAGATGCATCTTTTATATTAAATCAGATACCATATAGAAATGGGAAAATATTAATTTCAAAATATAATTTTGGTTGCGGATCATCTAGAGAGCATGCTGTCTGGGCCATACAAAATTATGGTATTAATATAGTAATTGCTGAGAGTTTTGCAGATATCTTTTCAAGAAATAGTTATACAAATGGCTTATTATTGATATGTTTAGAAAAAAATATTATTGCGAGTATTAT
>Ga0228636_1000329_pt1 | contig 13147 bp, 18 predicted proteins | sample 45DmetaG_FD_182709 | JGI IMG/M metagenome (GOLD analysis project Ga0228636, IMG submission 182709) | Seawater microbial communities from Monterey Bay, California, United States - 45D | ecosystem: Environmental > Aquatic > Marine > Coastal | place: USA: California | collected 2016-11-03 | reverse complement strand
GATATTGCTGCATGTAATCCTAAATTAAAAATCTGGCTAAACGGAGATCCTATTACATTTAAATCCTTTAAGGAATATTCTGAATTGTATACCACACCAGTATTCTATGAACAATCAGAAAATTGGCAAATAGGTATAGGTCATTCTACATCAGGGTTTAAAGCTATCTCATTTGTAAATTCTGTTGAAACGAAAGATGGTGGTAAACATGTAGACAACATTACATGGCAGATTACCCAATTCCTTAGAGATAAGATTAAAAGAAAGCATAGAGTTGATGTAAAACCTTCCGAGTTAAAAAATCATCTATATCTTTTTATTAATTGTACAATCATTAATCCTGCATTCTCATCTCAAACTAAAGAGAAGCTTATTACTGAACCTAAAGACTTTGGTAGTATTCATGTACTTTCCGATAAGACATTAAGACAAGTTTTAAATTCAGAAATAATTCAATCAGTTTTAGATTGGATTAAACAAAAGAAAGCTGCTGAAGAAAGATCTAAGCTTAGGAAATTAAATAAAGGTTTAGATAAGAAAAAGGTTGTAAAACTAATTGATGCAAAAAAGAGAGGTGATCGAAGTAACTGTACTCTTGCAATCTTTGAAGGTGATTCTGCATCCTCTGCATTTAGGCAATATAGAAATCCTAATATGCAAGGTGCATTTCCACTTAGAGGTAAATTTGTAAATGTAAGAGAATCTATTCCTTCTAAGGTTGTACAAAATAAAGAAGTACAATCTCTTATGGCGGCATTAGGTTTAAAGATAGGTCATGAACCTAAAGATTTAAGATACGGTAAAATATTATTGTATACTGATGCCGATGTAGATGGTAATTCTATATCTGCTTTGCTAATTAATTTCTTAGGTAAATATTGGCCAGAGTTATTTGAACAGGGTAGGGTGCTAAAGGTAGAAACTCCTCTTATGGTTGCTAAGAAAGGTAAAGATACATTAAGTTTTTACTCCGATGAAGATTATAAAGAATGGGAATCTAAACAAAGATCATTATCATCTTGGAATATTGAATATAAGAAAGGTCTTGCTGCATTAGAGAATGAAGAGTACCAAGAAATAATAAGTAATCCTAGAACCTTTACATTGACTAAAGATAAGGATTTTGATAATACGTTAGATACATGGTTCTCTAAAGATTCAGAACCAAGAAAGAAAAAGATTTTAGGAGAGGATCTTATTTATAAAGTAAGTGATAAATCATTATTTTAAAATATGAGTAAAAGAACAGTAACAGATTTTTTTGATAAGGAATATCTTGAGTACGCAAAATATGTTGTAGAGAATAGAGCTATACCTAGTTGCATAGACGGATTAAAACCTACACAAAGAAAGGTAGTATACATTGCTAATAAAATATGGAAAAGTGGAAATGAAAAACCAATGAAACTTTTTCAACTTGCCGGTCGTGTAGCGGCTGAGGCATATTACCATCACGGTAATACTTCATTGGAATCTGCAATGGTTGGTATGGCACAAGGGTTTAAAAATTCATTACCTCTTTTAGATGGTATAGGTCAATTTGGATCGTTAAGATCTCCATCTGCTGGTGCACCTAGATATATCAGTGGAAAGTTACATCCTAACTTTAGACTTCTTTATAAAGATTTTGAATTATTAGAAAATAAAATTGAAGAAGGGGAAAAAATTGAACCTGAGTTTTTCTTACCTATCATACCTACAGTAATCTTAAACGGATCTTCCGGTATTGCAGTAGGTTTTGCTACAAATATTTTAAATAGAAATCCTAAAGATGTTGTTAATGCATGTATCTCTGTTCTTAAAGGTAAGAGAATGCCAGTATTAGCACCGTGGTTAAAGGAGTTTAGCGGCACTTTTACTAGAGATACGGTTAATCCTAAAACATGGAAGATAAGTGGGCTATATGAGGTGCTAAACACCACAACAGTTAAAGTAAATGAAATACCTCCAGGTTTTACTTATGAAAGATATGAAGAGCATCTAAATAACCTAACTGAAAAAAGAATCATTTCAGGTTATGAGGATAATTCATCAGGTAAAGTAGAATATGTACTTAGGTTTCAAAGAGCGGTGCTCAAAGATTACATTAGCAGAAATAAACTTGAAGCTTTATTAAAAATTAATACACAAGAAACTGAAAACCTTACAACGATTGATGAAAACGGTGAACTTAAGATTTTTAATAAAGTAGAAGAAATTGTTAAACATTTTGTAGAAGTCCGATTAACATGGTATGATAAAAGAAAGGCTTATCTTATTGCAAAGCTTGAGAGAGAATTACTTATCATTTCAAATAAGGCAAGATTTATAAAAGATATCATTGATGGAAAACTAACAGTAAACAATGCACCTAAGAAATCTATTATAATTTATTTAGAAGCAAATAAATTTGATAAGGTTGACGGTTCATATAATTACCTTTTAAATATGCCTATCTATTCTTTAACGAAAGAAAGGTTTGATGAGTTATTAAAACAAGAAGCTGATAAGAAAGCTGAAAAGAAAATCATAGAAGGTACTGATCCTAAAGATATGTACCTTTCTGATTTGGAAATATTAAAGAAGGCAATTAAGTAAACCTTTTAAGAAAAAGCAATATAAAAATAAACAATATTATGGCTAAATTTAAATTTGAGACTAAGAACGGTACTTATGTGTCAGGTTGCCAAACCGATACAGAAGAACTTGCGTGGAAATGGATTGCTCAAACTAAACAATTACCTATAAAACAGGCAAAGGAACTTTATAATATTACAAAAATAGATAAAAATGATGATTGAATCAAACTCAACAGTAGACTCTTCAATGATAAACAGAGTCATTTACAATTTTCCTAACAAGTCACTTAAGATTGAATTTAATTCAGGTGCTCTTTATGAATACAATAATGTAGAACCAGAAGTTTATGATAACTTATGTAAAGCTGAATCTCAAGGAAAATTCTTTAACGAACAAATTAAAAATAATTACGACCACACTCAACTTTTAATAAACTAAATTATGGCAACAAATACTAACGCACTTTATGAAGCCCTTAAGGCTCAGTTTGAAGCACAGAGACAAAAGGCAATTGCAACTCTTACTGTATATTTAACTAACCCAGTAGGAATTGGAGAGCATCCACAAATCATTGATGAAATGGTTGAACAGACAAAATCATTGGCTGAAGCCGAGGATTGTTTAGAAAGACTAAAAGATACCTTCGAAGTTAACGAAACTAAATCGGAAGGTATAAATGAATAAAGTTATTTTAGTAGGGAAGGCTGCTGCTGGAAAAGATCATATGAGAAAGATCCTTAGCGGTCGAGGTTTTCAGTATGGAATTTCTTATACTACTCGACCGCCTAGAGAAGGTGAAATAGATGGTAAAGATTATTTCTTTTTAACTGATGATATGTTTAAAAGAAAAATTAATCAAGGCTATTGGTATGAATGGATTGAATTCAATGGGTGGTATTATGGTACTAGTCAAAGACAATTTACTACAAGCTGCAATCTTTTTATTATGACACCTAAAGGTATAAGTCATATAGATCCAGTTGATAGAAAAGAATGCACTATCATATATCTTAATGTATCAGAAGAAATCAGAAGAAAAAGATTAGAGGATAGGGAAATGCCAGGTGATTCTATTGACCGTAGGATGGAAGCAGATAATCTTGATTTTGAAAACTTTACTGACTTCGATATAGAGATAAACAATTCTAACTTTTAACAATATAAAAATAAAATGAGTAAATTTATTATCATAGAGGGTACTGATAACACAGGTAAGGACACTCAACAAAATCTTATTATTGAAAAATTACATAACTTAGTTTTTCATAAACTTCATTATTCTTCATTACCTTTTAAAGATGATGTAGAAAAACATGTAAAATATTCTACACAAATGTATGATGATATGTTTAAAATGATGTTAAATAATAATGAGGATAATATTAATATGATTTTTAATAGATCTCATTTAGGTGAATCAGTTTATTCCCCACTTTATAGAGGTTACTCTGGTGATTACATATTTGATATTGAAAAGAAATATGCAGAGAAATTAAGATCTAAATTATATCTTATTACTTTAACTAATGATCCTCATACTATTTTAAAGAGAGATGACGGTAAATCATTTTATGGTAATGAGGAAGAAGTTAAAGCTGAAATAGACGGTTTTAATAGAGCTCATCGTTTAAGTAAGATTAAAAATAAACTTTTAATTAATATTGGTACAATGAGTGCTGAGGAAGTATCCCATATCATTATAGATTTTTTAATGCATAAAAATTCTGTTATGGGTGAAGCTGAACAATTAAACCTTTTTGAATAATGTGTAAAGCAGAGGATTTATTATACGAAGCACATGCAGAAGGTATAAGAGATGAGGTACTTACAGAAAGTAGAAAACTGTTAAACAAAGGCGGTAAATATACTTATATGGAATTTGCTGACCGATTAGAAATAGCATTAAAGAATATTAGAAATAAAAAGAAATGAGAGTATTTAAAGGAGAGACGTTTGCCGAGGCATATAATTATGCGCTAGGTAGTGCAATACACAACCCTAATTATGTATCTTCACCAAGAGGTATGAAGATATTTGAAATGACTGATGCAGCTATTGTTGTAGAAGATCCTACATTTTGTCTTTATGAAAATGATCGTAGGAGTAGTCAATTTAAATATATTGCAGCAGAGTTAGTCTGGTATTTCACAGGTCGTAATGATGCTGACTTTATTACACCGTATGCAAAATTCTGGGATCAAATTAAAAATAAAGACGGTTCAGTAAATTCTGCTTATGGCAATCTTATCTTTACTGAGCAATTAGAAGACGGTAGAAATCAATATCGCTGGGCGTTAGATTCTTTAATCCAAGATAAGGATTCAAGGCAGGCAATTTTACATTTTAATAAACCTTCACATCAATGGTATGGTAATAAAGATTTTGTATGTACCCTTAATGGCATATTCCAAATAAGAGATAATAAATTAAACTTTACTGTGGATATGAGATCTAATGATCTTATCTTAGGTACTCCTACTGATGTTGCATTCTTTTGTTTATTACAAATACAAATGTTAGAGCATCTCCGTAAATACTATCCTGAATTAGAATTAGGTACATACACTCACGTTGCACATTCATTACATTTATATGAAAGACACTTTGATCTTGTAGGTGAAATGTTAATGAAATCATTTAATCCTCAGTCATATCCAGAAATGAGAGAGTTTTTAATTGATCCAAATGGTAAAGCATTAGATGGTTTAAAACAATTAGAAGATGAAATGATCCAGAGTAATGATGTTGTATTTAAAGGTGATTCTAAATTTGAACCTCAACGTCATGATGATCTTTTACACCAATGGATATCTGATGCAATCTTTAGGAATATATAAACAAATTAAATTTTGTTTTGAAGTATCTAAAATTATTTGAACAATTCTTAAATGAGAAAAAGCCTAAAGGGGCTCCTGACTTTCATCACTCTGATGCACCTGATGCAAATGGAAGATTTAGAGATTTATCAATTAAAGATTTGGCGGCATGGTTAATTAAAACCAGAAAGAAGGATCTTAAAAAGATTAGCGGTTCTCTTACACAGCAAATTGTATTTAACCGTAATGATGATCCTAAGTATGCTGAAAAAATGGAGAAAACCAGAAAAGAAGTTTATAAGCAATTAGGTAGAGAAGATTTATTAAAAGAATCAGTTGATAATAAAGAGTATCTTAAGAAGGTTAATTTCATATTAGCAGGAGAAAAGTTAGAAGGTCTCACTGGCAAAAACAATAAAAGAATTTACGGTAAAATAAACGATGTATGTTTAGATGAACTATTTAATTCATTTTATGCAAAGGGTGATTATAAAAAAGAACTTGACGTTGATCCAAAATTACCTCTTATTTATTATGGCGGTAATTCAAAGGAAGGGTTAGATTTTTTAAAGAGATACAATATATCAGAGGATGTTATGTATAATTTACCAGAAGCAATGAAAGTCAGCGGTAATAAAAGTGATTTTTATAAAATGTTTGAGGATGCTGATTTTATTCCAAAGGCAGTTTATAAAAAGGAAGATGCAAAAGATTTAGAATTTCCTGTTATTGCAAAACCTGATGATGGTCATTCTGGTTTAGGTATTGAGATTTTTGATACTTATGAAGACTTAGAAAAAAGTAAAGGTAAATTTGAAAACTATTCTGAGGCAAAAGACTTAGATAGAGAATTTAGAGTTTTACTAATGAATGAAGATCCTGTATTAGTTCATGAGAGAGTATCATTAAATGAAAATGAAATTAAAGATAAAGAAGCCGATGAACAAACTGAATTTACTTATGTAGATCAAGATATGAGTAAATTAGATTTTATGGATAAAGTAAATGACATCTGTAAAAAAGTTAGAGAGAAATTAAAACTTGGGCTTTGGTCAATTGATTTAATGATTGATAAGAGTGGAGATTGTTGGGTTGCCGAAATTAACTCAGCATCTGGTATGGCAGCAGATAAAATGGCAAGAGTATATGTTAAAGTATATGAAGATTTTTACAAGGAAAAATTACCACAAGAATTTAAGACTTATCTAAATGAAGAATACATTAAGCCTATTTATAAAATTAATCTTAAAGAAAATGAGGATCAAATTAAAAGATCTAAATGTAGTGTTAACTATCAAGACGTTATAGATGGTAAAGAAAAGATACTTTAAAAGAAAAAAGTTCTTAATTAATTTTCAGTTCCCAATTATTTGTATTATATTTGTATTATAACAGTTAATCTGTAAATAAAAACATATGCTTAAAGATTTAGAAATTCCTAATGATTTTTTTATAACATCTGATACCTGGTTTGGTAGACCGCAGATTTTACAAATCGCAAATCGTTTACAATTTAAAGATATTGATGATATGAATTCTCAATTGATAAAAAATTGGAACAAAAAGGTAAAGAAGAATGATATAGTATTTCATTTAGGTAATTTTGCGTGGGATCCACAAACTGCTAGGCAAGTTCTAAAGAAACTCAACGGTCAAATCTATTTTATGATAGGTAGTGCTGATGAGGCTTTTTTAGATGTTCAACATGAATTTGATAATATTTCAATTTTAGAAGATCAAATTTTAGAATTACCACAATTTGATTCTGTGATTTGCCATTACCCATTAGAGGTATGGGATGGTAAAGATTCAGGTACTATTCATTTTCATGGTCATACTGTATTCTCTCATAAAACAGATTTATCTGCAATGAATAGAATTAATGTATGTACAGATTTTTGGGGTTATGCACCAATTAAATTTTCAACTATTAAAGATTTTATAAATGAGAAAAACTAAAAAGACCTATAAGGAATTAGCATTAGAGTTTAAAAAGACAAGATCCGAAAAAACTTACAATGAACTTTATCATAAAATGAGACCAGGATTATGGTCATATATTAATAACATTGTAAAGGATCCTATTATTGCTGATGATATTGCATCAACTACATTAACCACAGTATATCTTAAAATTGATCAATACAACGAGGATTACCAAATTACAACATGGGCATATCGCATTGCATATAATGAATGTATAGGTTGGATTAGATTTAGAAATAAGAAAATTAGTATGAATGTTTTCACTGATGCAGGTGTAGAGCCACCAATGGAATCTTCATTACCATCAATGAAAGATGGGTTACATTTACCTAAAACTGAAACTGACTGGGAAGATGAACAGAATGTATTAGATGAACAAGTAAGATTAACACATGAGGCAATTAATGCATTACCTCCTATGTATAAAAGATATATGGTAGAACGGTTTCTTAATCATAAATCTTATTCTGATATTTTAGAAATAATGTTAGAGTTTGAAAAAGGAATAAATCTACAAACAGTTAAGAATAGAATATTCAGAGGGAGGAAAATAGTTAAAAAACAGCTCGAAGGGATGAAACTATTTGCTGAAGTCTAAATAGATAATAAACAAACAAATTATGTACATAAGTAAACTTTATAAAGAACTCAATATTTGGCGAAAAATAAGAAAGATTGCTAAATCTGAGGAAGAAGCTTTAAATGAAAAAGGCTTTAGAGTAGATTGGATTGGTAGAATTTATACCGTCATTAATTTACCGGAGGAAGTAGCAACTGCTCCAATTTCACAAGAAGGTTATGTGTTAATGAAGCTAAGAGAACATGATCAATTTTTATTACAATTAGGTATTGCTGATTATGTATCACCAGAATTCAGTAAAATAGAAGGTACTGATTCTTTTCTCTTGGTCTTATCAGCAGATAGAGATTATTTTAAGCTTTGGCCATTTTTAGTATCTATGGCTAAAACTACAGGTCTAATTTTAATTTTAAGAATTGTTTATCTTATCTTTACCCATAACCAAGAAAAAATTACAGAGCTATGGAACAAACTGATGACCCTAATATTTTAAGAAAACAGGTTGAAGGAATTGAAAAGGAAGTAAAAAATCTTGAAAAAGAAAAGGAAGAAATACAAAATGATTGTAAACATAAAGGAGATACCTTTGTGCAATTTGACGAATCAAATTCTATGAAAAAATATTGCTCTATTTGTAAACGGGAATTAGGTTATCCTACACAAGAAGAGTCAGATAAATTTCTAGGTAAAAAATAATAACATGGCAACAGCCGAATCACTAGCAACTACCGAAACTATAAATGGTAAAAGATACTATAATATAGGTGAAGGTAAAAAATACCCATCGGTAACAACTATCCTTGGGGCAATGACAGATAAATCTGGAATTGATAAATGGAGAAAACGAGTAGGAGAAGAGGAGGCTGATAGAATTTCTAAGTTCTCTGCAAACCGAGGAACTGTGATGCATCAGTTCTGTGAATATTTTTTAGGTTCAAAAAAGGAAACTATTAGAGAAAAACTAATGGAGGCTCAAACATTAATAGGCCCTTTTGCTAAAGATAATAGTTTTACTGATGATGAGGTAAATGTAGGTAGAAAGCTTTTCTTTAATTTTTATAATAATGAATGTTTTGATAGGATAGCTAAAGTAGTATCCATAGAAGATACATTACATTCACCTCAGATGGGTGGTTATGCAGGTAGAGTTGATATTATTTATGAGAATGCTAAAGCTCATCTAATCGTCTTAGATTTTAAATCTTCAAAGAAACCTAAAAGAGAAGATTGGATTGAAAATTATAAAATGCAAATTGCTGCATATTCTCTGGCTTACTGGGAAATGAATGGCGTAAAACCTAAAGGTGGAGAAATATGGATAAGTAATGAAGCTGATGCGTTTCCGCAGGTTTTTGAAATGTCATTTGATGATATATCTTTTTATGGTAAGAAGTTCTTAAAGTTAGTAAAAGAATTTCATGAAAAGTATCCATTAACCGAGAATATATAAAAAAAGATTAGTATATCAATGGCAATAAAATCATTTAAAGATTTTGTAAATGAAGAATTAGATCATGTTAGACATAAAAAGGTTAAGCATGTAGAAGATCACGATCCAGAAGAAGGTAAGAATAAAGAAGCAGAAGAAAGGGCCGAAGAATATTTACAAGATGTTGAAGAAGAATGTCCTAGGTGTGGTGAACATGTAGAAGATTGTCAGTGTGAAGAAGATGATCCTTGGTCAACTCAAAATTATCATAGAGTACCAAAAGGAGAAGAAGAAAAAGCAAAACCAAAACAAGAATTTAAAAAATAAAACAATGAGTAAATTTAACAAATTTTTTGCAGATCATGGAATTAAGATAGTTTTAGTTTTAGTACTATTAAGTTATTTTAAATCATGTAGTATTGATTCAGAAGTAGAAAGAATCAAAAAAGAACAACGAATTTTAACTACAGAGATTGATACATTATCATCTCAAATAGTAAATGAGGAGGAAATGATCTTTTTGATCAAAACTGTTCCTGCTTGGAAAACTCTAAGAATTGAAGAAATTTCTGATAAAGAAAGAATCTCTATCAATGCATTAGAAGAAAAAGAAGACTAATGAGTGGCTGGTAGAGTACACATAATCCCAGGAGTTCCAACTCCAAGCGATCCACAATGTGCATTAACGTATTGTGGTAGAATTATCGCACAAGTAGATTGTATTAAATACATAGTGCAAGGTACTTCTGCATGCATAGATATACAATTATTTAACGCAAACGATCAACCTTTAAATCTTGACACTATATGTGATATACATGTTCAATTAACAAATGAATTGGAATGTGTTATAGCAAACTTCTGGTATCCTAATGTTCCTTCAGGATCTAAAGGATATCTTATAGATATTTTACAATTTACTGATACTTCAGGAGTAATACATAACGAAGGATTAATAAGAATATGTTTACCTTCTACATGTACACATACGTCTCCAGGAAATATATCGGCAGAAATACTTTTAACTGAATGTGGAGGTAATACTGGAGATACGGGCGTAACAGGTGTTGGACCAACTGGTACATTACCAACAGGCTCGGCTGAGGTTTTCGGAATTCCATGTTTATGGGTTGCTACAATTGTAGAATCTAAAATTTCTAAGAACGGTGGAGATAGTGGATGTTATCCAGGTTATGTTCCTGGTGGCGGTGGATCTGGAGGTGGATCTGGTGGTGGATCAGGTACACAAGGTGCTACTGGAGCACAAGGTACACAAGGTCCTGCTGGATCTGGTAGTGGTGGTACGGGTACCCAAGGAGCACAAGGTGTTATAGGTACTCAAGGAGCACAAGGTTCTGATGGTATTGGAACACAAGGTCCTGAAGGTTCAGGTGCCCAAGGTAAAGAAGGTACACAAGGTCCTGTTGGTTCAGGTACACAAGGTCCTGCTGGTTCAGGCACCCAAGGTCTACAAGGAACTGAAGGTTCACAAGGAACTAAAGGTTCACAAGGCTTACAAGGTTCACAAGGAATTGAAGGAGTCCAAGGTTCACAAGGCTTACAAGGTTCACAAGGCTTACAAGGATCTGAAGGTTCACAAGGTTCACAAGGAATTGAAGGTGCTCAAGGCTTACAAGGTTCACAAGGAATTGAAGGAGCCCAAGGTTCACAAGGCTTACAAGGATCTGAAGGTTCACAAGGAACTGAAGGTTCACAAGGTTCACAAGGAATTGAAGGTGCTCAAGGCTTACAAGGTTTACAAGGAACTGATGGAACTCAAGGTAATCAAGGTATTCAAGGAACCGATGGAACCCAAGGTGCTCAAGGAACCGATGGCAGTCAAGGAACTCAAGGCGTTCAAGGAACCAATGGAACTCAAGGTGTTCAAGGTGTTCAAGGTGTTCAAGGTACACAAGGAACTGAGGCAGATACTTTAGTAACAACTAATACGCAATCAAATAGTTATACTTTAGTATTAGATGATAGGGATAAAATAGTGGAAATGAGTAATGCTTCTACTAGAACGATTACTGTACCGAATAATTCATCTGTCGCATTTCCTATAGGTTCTCAAGTTATGGTAGCAAGAGGAGACACTGGATCTGTTCAAATTTTAGAAGGAGCAGGTGTTACTATAGATTCTTCAAATAATCATACATATTTGCAATATCAATATTCTGGTGCTACTCTTATTAAAAAATCTACAAACGGCTGGTGGTTATTTGGAGATTTAACAACTATAGTTTAATATGATACAATTAGTTACATCAGGTATATTAGAGCAGCCTCAACCTTCAGCGGCTGATGATTGGGAACCAAACGATGCAAATGTAGTCGCTTGGATTGATGCAAGTGATACTTCTTCATATACAACATCAGGATCAACTTTAACGGCTGTTACTGATAAAGCAGGTACATACACAATGTCTATCGGTAACACTCCTACCGTTGTTAGTGGAGGACTTAATAGTTTAAATGTATTTGATTTTAATGGAAGCGGTGAATATTTACAAAGTACAGCATATAGTCCACAAGTATCATCAGGTAATCATTGGGGAGTAGGCGTATTTTTAGCTGATACCGTTAATGCAGATAAAGATTCATTTTGGTCTTATGAAACTAATACAAACGCCTCAACAAAAAGAGATTATGCAATATCATCAGGAGGTGGTGGTTTAAACTCATGGCCAGGTGAGCTTGACTTAGATACCAATAATGTTAATGCTAGAATCAGCACTACTATTGGAAATTTACAAGATTGGAATTTACAGAGTGTTTCCATTGATAATTGGGTTATAGTTTCTTGTTGGTTTAATAAGACTGGGAATCAAATTGGAAATAGAGTAAACGGTAGAAATGCCTATACTCCAGTTAACGATTATGATAATAGTTTACAAACTAACCAAGAGTTAAGGCTAATGAGAAATAGATCATCTCAAGAATTAGATGGTCGTTTAGGTGAATTCTTTGCAGTTGCTGATATTCCAGGTAATGGCGGAACTGATCTTACTGATTTGGAAAAGGGTGAAGGATATCTTGCTTGGAAATGGGGATTAGTTAATTTGTTGCCATCTGAACATCCATATAAAAACAATCCACCTACAGTTTAGTAAATATATAAATAAATTAAATTATGAAAGATAAATTAGTACATTTAGGTATAATTAGCATTTTTGTTAGTTTATATTTTTTAGTAGCTACAATATCAATGATTAATTCAGTAGCATTTTTTGACCTCAGCCACTCAGGCTTAATGTCATGGTCTTTAGCTATAGGATTTGAATTAGGTGCGGCAGCCTCTCTTGCTGCTATAATCATTTTAGACAAAACAAACAAGACAATGGTATGGAGTTTATTTTTACTTCTTACCGCATTTCAAATGATGGCAAATTCATACCATGCATTTGTTAACTTAGAAGACTATATGGGATGGATAGAACTTTTCGGATTAGAAGAAGAGGAGCCTATCTTTCAAAAAAGAATTTTATCTGTTGTAAGTGGAGCAGTATTACCTGTAGTTGCATTAGGTTTTATTAAATCTCTTACTGATTATATAAGACCTGAAGGGTCAGATGAACTACTTACTGAAACAGATATACTAGAACCTTCGGATAATGTTACCGAAGTAATTAATAATCAACCAGTTAAAACCTCGGAAAAGGTTATTGAAGAATCATCAATTAGTGAAAACAATGAAGATGGTGTAACTATATCTACTGAAGAAAAAAAAACTGACATAAGAGCAGAGCACTTAAGTAGAACAAGTAAGACTAATGT
>Ga0228636_1000313_pt1 | contig 13541 bp, 12 predicted proteins | sample 45DmetaG_FD_182709 | JGI IMG/M metagenome (GOLD analysis project Ga0228636, IMG submission 182709) | Seawater microbial communities from Monterey Bay, California, United States - 45D | ecosystem: Environmental > Aquatic > Marine > Coastal | place: USA: California | collected 2016-11-03 | reverse complement strand
GCATAGTAACTACTCATTTAGTTTTGATTACTCAATATATAACAAGAATAATAATGCAATTAAATTAAACTACTCATCGAAGAAGTGGAATCATGAGGATTATGATTCTATTTTACAAAAAGGTATAGAAAAATTAGATGTATTATCAAGACCAAGTAAAACGATTGGAACCGGTGAATATTGCGTATATTTAGAGCCAGCTGCCCTAAATGAAATCATTGATATGATGGCATGGGGTGGCTTTAGTTACAAATCGAATAAAATTGGAACCAGCCCATTACATTTATTGAGTAAAAATGAAAGGGAATTAAATAGTTCGGTATCAATAGATGAAAATATCAAAGATGGAATATCAGCTAATTTTAATTCAGATGGATTTATTAAACCTGAACAAATAGCAATGATTACTAACGGTAAATTTGTAGAGTCCTTAACCTCTCCCAGATCCTCTTTGGAATATTCTGCAATACATAATGCCGCAGGATCTTCTGAATATCCATGCTCTATTGATATGAGCGCAGGAAAGATAAATAACGATGAAATTTTAAAAACCATTGATAATGGTATTTATATTAGTAATCTTTGGTACTTAAACTTCTCAGATAGAAATAACGGCAGGATGACTGGCTTGACTAGATTCGGTTGTTTTTTAGTTGAGAATGGCAAGCTTACTGCACCTATAAATACTATGAGATTTGATGACAGTGTATATAGTATGTTAGGAGAAAACTTAGTTGGACTGACTGCAAATAGGGAACTCTTAATCGATTCAGGAACTTATGAGGAGAGATCAACATCTAGTGCGCGGTTACCAGGTGCTATAATAAATAACTTTAAGATGACTTTATGATAATTAAAACTAGATTTGCACCAAGTCCTACAGGATGGCTTCACATTGGCGGGGTACGAACAGCCCTATATTCATGGCTGTATGCAAAAAAGAATAATGGTAAATTCTACCTAAGAATAGATGATACAGATACAACAAGAAGTACAGATGAATACAAGAATTCAATCATATCTGCATTAAATCAACTTGGATTAAATCATGATGATGAAATCACTTATCAATCTAAAAGATTTGGACATTACATAGATAAAATTCAATATCTTTTAGATAATGATCTTGCATACTATGATGAAGTCGAGGTCAATGAAAAAACTAAAGATACGGATCTATCAATTCAGTATGATAATCGATTAAATAAAGAAGGGCATGTAATAAGATTTAGAAATCAAAAAGATAGTAGTATTAAAATTAATGATAGTGTTCATGGAGAAATCACTTTTGATCCAAAAGTTTTTTTTGACGTGGTAATACTAAGATCCAATGGTGTGCCAACATATAATCTAACTTCTGTAGTTGATGATATAGATATGGGAATAACACATTTAATAAGAGGAGATGATCATCTTAGTAATCTTCCTGTTCAAGTAAATTTATTCAGAGCTTTTAATGCAGGTGTACCTGCTTTTTCTCACTTACCTATGATCCATGGTACAGATGGAAAGAGATTATCAAAAAGACATGGAGCAGTTGATATTAATTACTTTTTAACTGAAGGATATCGCGTTGATGCAATATTAAATTATTTAGTTAAAACTGGATGGTCTCATGGCGACCAAGAAATATTTAGCACAGATGAACTTATTGAGTTATTTAGTTTAGATAGAATAACAAAATCAGCTGCGGCTTTCGATATAGAGAAACTTAATTGGCTTAACCAGTATTACATCAAAAATGATTCAATTGAAAACATTGCAGATCAGATTCTTCCATTCTTATCATCTTTAGAACTTCCAAATGTCCCTAAAAATGACAAGTATCTCAAAGATATATTGTTACTGGGCATTGAAAGGGAATATTCAATGAAAAATATAGCAAACAGTATCACATATTTTTACGAGAATGAAATTGCATATGATATGAGCATCATTGAAAAGTTTGAGAAAGAGCAAACAATTAAAATACTGAGAAGTATAATCGCAAAACTTTTCATTGTAGATTTTAATGACAAACCATCGATTAGTGCATGCGTCAAAGCAACCTGTGAAGATTTATCTCTCAAGTTTAAAGATATTGGTCCTCTAATTAGATTTTCAACAACCGGAAGATTAAATGCTCCCTCTATTGATGATTTATGTTTTGTGTTAGGTAAAAAAAGAGTAGTGGAGAGAATTTCAAGATTTTTAGAATTGTATCAATAGGTAATATTACCAGTGAGGTGGCCTATCCTTCTCATAGTCAATTTTTTGATTTCTTTTGTCACCATATTCATCATAATCACTTTTCTTTTTTTCATAGACTTTAGAGGGTTTTCTCTCTTTTTTAAAAGGAATATCTTTTTTCATTAGTCTATACTATATCAATAAATTAATATTCATTACTAGATTATGCTAAAACAGATATCCTATGATAGTTGAATAACTCACAGGAAACTAAAATTTGAACTTAACTCATATAATTTCCAGTACAAAATTTAGAATTGATACTAATATAATTAGACATGAATAAGAAAATACTAGCTGTTGACCTTGATAACACACTCATTAAGACAGATATGAGCTTTGAAACATTAGTTTTTGTAATTAAGAACAATCCTTTATTAATTTTAAAAGTATTATATATATTTATTCTCAAGGGTAAGAGCTTTGCAAAAAAGTATTTATTTGAAAATAGTAATATAGATATCAATGATTTTAAAATAAATCCAGACATAATTGACTTTATTAAAAAAAACAAAAAAAAATATATTAAGGTTATTCTGATTTCAGGATCACGCCACGAAATAGTAAGAAAGTTTTATGATCATACAGATATTTTTGATGAGTATCATGGCTCGGACGATAATATAAACCTTGTTGGTGCCAACAAAATCAATTTTATAAACTCAAACTACAATAAAATAACATTCGATTATATCGGAGACTCTAAAAAAGATATTCCAATTTGGAAGCATTGTGGACATGCACTCATTGTATCCAGCGACTCTTTATTAAGTAAGCTAAGGGATACAAATATTCCAGTAGAAATAATATCTCAGAATTACGAACCAACATTGAATGATTTCTTCTACTTACTTAGAGTTCATCATTGGATTAAAAATATATTATTGTTTATTCCCATGTTACTCGCACATGAAATAACACAGTTGAATATAATTATTTTGTTATTGGCTTTTTTTTCATACTCTCTAATTGCATCATCAATATACATTCTTAATGACTTGGTTGATAAAAAGTTTGATTCAATACATACTACAAAAAAACATAGACCAATTGCTAGTGGAAAAATACAGATTATTAATGCACTGAGCTATACCGCAATAACATTAGCCATAGGTTTTCTGCTAGCCTTGAATGTTAATTTCAATTTCTTTTTACTCACATTATCCTATTTCATAATTGCTGTAAGTTATAGCATTTACCTTAAAGATATAATTTATTTAGACTTAGCATTGTTAGCAATCTTCTTCTTATCTCGGATTCTAGCAGGAGGTTTTGCTGTTGATATAAGTATTTCAATATGGTTCATCTTATTCAGTATGTTTTTCTTTCTTTCTATGGCATCAATCAAAAGAATTACAGAGATACAAAAGTATGCTTCAAACCAAATATCATACACTGGTAGACCATATAATAAACTTAGTTTGCGTAATCTCAATATCATAGGAGCAATATCTGGCGCAATCTCAATGATTGTTTTTGTTCTCTATATTACATCTGAAAGGTCAGGTATACTCTAATATATTTTCAAAAAACTTAAGTTATAATAAACTATGAGTAGAAATACAATATTATCAGAATTAAATAAAATAATATCAGATGTTACTTTTTCTAACACAATAATTTCTGAGTCATCAACAGCTGATGATGTTGATGGTTGGGATAGCCTTGCACACATTAATATAATTTTAGCAATTGAAAAATTCTATAATGTTACTTTTTCTACCAGTGATATGCTCGGAATGGCAAACGTTAAAGAGCTTATTGATATAATTGAAAAAAAAATAAATGCATAACAGACATACACTCCCTTGGCTGTTACAAGTACATGCAGACATAGATAATCAAATTAAAAATGCAAAAACACTTACAGATTTTAAAGAACTATTAAAATATTCTCTTGACATAAATCAACTTAGAAAGTTATCAATTAAAATTGCTGATGTTGATAGTAACAACAGAAGAGTTAAAGTAGCGGTATTATCAAATTCTAACTTAGACTATATCATTCCTTCAATAGAAGCATCATCTTTGAGATATAATCTTAGCATAATTTGTTATACTTCAACATATGATTCTGTAGCATCAGAATTATTAGATACAGATTCAGATTATTTTAAATTTAAACCAGATGTAACATTCCTCTATCTTAATGAAAAATTTTATAACCTCAAAAATCATTTTGAAAAGAGCATAGATGTTGATGATCTACTTAGTGATTCATTTGAAGTATTAACTAATTTTGTAAATGCTGCTGAAAGTATAGGCTCAACTTTATGCATCTCAAATCTTTCAAGAACATATGATAATATATTTGGGCAAGATAGCATGAACTTCAAAGGAAGCTCTTCATACATATTGAATAAGATCAATAATAAGCTTAATAATTTATTTAGTGACTCTAAAAACTTTATACTAGATATTAATTCTCTTGCATCAGATGTTGGAAATGATAAGTGGTTTAGTAGAAAGCATTGGTACACGACTAAAACTTCTGTTGATATAAATATGATTCCACTATTCTCTGATTATTTTTGTCGAGCAATTTCTGCATTATATGGTATGACAAAAAAATGTATCGTGCTTGATTTAGACAATACCCTATGGGGAGGAATTGTTGGAGAAGTTGGAAAAGACAATATCGAGCTAGGTGACGGGACGGCATTAGGCGAGTCATATCGTGATTTTCAAAAAACTTTATTAGATTTTAGATCAAAAGGCATTCTTCTAGCTATTGCATCAAAAAATAACTTTGATGTTGCTATTGATGTGTTTAGAAATCATAAAAATATGATTATTACTGAGGACGATATTGCGTCATTCAAAATTAATTGGAATAACAAAGCTGAAAATATAATTGAAATTGCTAATGAATTAAATATTTGCTTAGATTCGATTATATTTATAGATGATAACCCTGCTGAGAGATACATTGTTTCAACAAACTTACCTGATGTTACAGTTCTCCACTTGCCTGATGATCCAGTGGAATACTCTGAAATACTGACGGACTCTGGTTTCCTGGAGCAACTTGCTGTCACTAGAGAGGATTTAAAAAGGGCTGATAATTATAAAATTGACAAGAAAAGAAAAATCCTTGAGAGATCGTCTATAAATTATACAGAATATCTTAAATCACTTGAGATGACACTTGAGATCAGTAAATTTAAAGATAGTGAAATACCTAGAATAAGTCAATTATGTAATAAATCGAATCAGTTCAACTTGACCACAAAAAGATATACTAACAAAGATATTAAAAGTTTTATTGATGACGATAAGTTTATAACTCTACAATTAAAGCTCAAAGATAAATTTAGCGAAATGGGTATCATTGGTTTAGTTATAGGTAGTATCACTGAATCTAAACTTGAAATTGATACTTGGTTAATGAGCTGCAGGGTACTGAAGAGAGAAATTGAGAAAGAAACATTAAATCATATTATCAAAATATGTACTGAAAATAATATAAAACAAATTGTTGGAAAATATTTCGCAACAGAGAAGAATGGGATTGTGAAGAATCACTATCCTAATCTTGGTTTTATAAATGAAATGCAACATAAAGCATACTCCTCTTGGGATATGGATGTAGAACAGTATAAACCTTTTAGAACAATGATAGATGTAAATGAATTTAGTTAAAGAGGACTACATATTCACAAGCGAGTTACATAGTATATTTATGGACTCCTCTAATGATTATAATCCAATACACTCTGACACAAGTTTTATTAAAAATACCTCTCTGAAAGACATAAATATTCATGGTACTCATATCATGTTGAAAGTTTTAAATACATTGTTGAAGTATGAGATTAAGGTACTTGAAATGAATGTTAAATTCATGAGTTCGATTTACCGTAATGAATTAATTTATTTATCAATAGATTTTGAAAATAACACAGTCCTAATAAGTTCTAATAACAAGTTATGCGTTAAAATTAACTATATAAAAGATAATAAATCCATTCGGTTAGCTCAATATATTAAATATGATAAACCGAAATATTTGCAATCAAGATTTTTGAGCTTTAATGATGTTTCAGCGATGAAGAATAGAAAATTTCAAATTATAAAAAGTAGCAGTGAACTGAACAGTATATATCCTGATGTATTTCGTATCTATCATGAATCATTAATATCAGAATTATGTTCTATTTCATACTTGATTGGTATGGAGTGTCCAGGTTTTCATTCAATTGAGGGTGGGATGTCGATTAGATTCTACAACAAAGAACGTAATAGCATTTCACCAAATTTTAGCGTATCTTTTGCTGATGAGAGATTTGATTACATTGTTATCATGATTGAAAGCATAACATTTAGCGCCACAGTCGATGTCATATATAGAAGATAAACTCATAAATTATGTTATTTAACTCATACAACTTCATATTTTGGTTCTTGCCATTTGTTCTAATAATTTATCACTTATCGTTGAAGCTAAATTCAGTAAGCATTAGTAAATACATCTTGCTGAGTGCATCTTTATTATTTTATGCACTCTGGAAAGTAGAATTTGTTTTACAGTTTATAATATTAATATTCATAAATTATAATCTTTCAAAATTAATTCTTGGAGAATACTCCAATAAGTTGAATCACATGAAGGATCGTATAAGTTTGTTTTCATTCATAGTTTCACTTGTAATTAATTTAGGTTTTCTATTTTATTATAAATATCTAATTTTCTTTATGTCTCAATCAAATGAATTTTTTGGAACAACATTTGTTTTAGAGAAAATTATCATGCCACTTGGGATAAGTTTTTTTACCTTTATTCAAATATCGTATCTAATAGAATGTTTTCAGAAAAGAGTTACCCAGATTCCATCTTTATTAGATTATATGCAATTTGTTACATATTTTCCTCATCTGATAGCTGGTCCTATTGTTTTATATAAAGAACTTATTCCTCAGTTTAATGATTATTCTAAACATAAAACAATATATAAGAATATCGCTCTGGGATTTTTCCTCTTTTCTATCGGTATGTTTAAAAAAGTTGTGATTGCAGACAGTTTAGACGAGCATACCGCAATAGCATTTGATGAAGGTGGTATCCGATTCTATAGATCATGGATAAGTGCACTTTCTTTTACCCTTCAACTTTATTTCGATTTTTCTGGTTATATGGATATGGCATTAGGTATATCAAAAATGTTTAATTATGACCTTCCTATTAATTTTAATAGTCCGTTCAAATCTCTAAATATAGGTGAATATTGGAGAAGATGGCACATCACAATGACCAGGTTCTTTATGGGGTACGTGTATCTCCCAGTAAGTTTGTCTGCAACTAGAAAGTATAACGATTGTAGAAGTCCTATAATTAAATTTTTCAATATAACAATATATCCAATAGTTTTAACTTTTTTGATTGCAGGTATATGGCATGGCGCAGGATGGACATTCATAATATTTGGTTTGTGGCATGGAATCGGTCTTGCTATACATAGAGTATGGCAGCTCAGCAAACTCAGTATAGGAAAATATATGTCTTGGCTACTCACATTCATATTTGTTGTTATTGGTAATGTATTTTTTAGATCTCCAGATATGTCAACAGCTTTAAATATATTAGATTCAATGTTTTATACATTGGTAGAAATTTTATTACTCAGAAATCCAGAGCTTGGTCATGCAAGTGAACTATCAAGACTCTTCGTATTTATAATCGGTCTCGCAATAGTACTATTATTTAAAAACTCAAGTGAATTAGCACAAAAATTTAAACCTAATTTAAAACATTTTACTTTTACGATTTTTTTGCTTGTTTTATCATTAAGTATGATGAATAGACAAATAGATTTTTTATATTGGCAGTTTTAAAATATGTTCAAAGATCAATACAAACAATTGGTATTCTTGATCATTATAGTTTGCATCTCCTTTTTGATAATTAATTTCCTAATCTGGTTTACATACACTTCCAAACTCTTTAGAGCGTATCCATGGCCAGGCGACCTATCTAGAATGGACTTAAATCCATCTATAGCTATAGTAAAAAAAGAGAAACGCACGCTAGATAAACTTATGGTTCTTCCAGATCTTGATATAATTTCTCCAGGAATATACGAAAAATATCATAACTTTCCTAAGCCTAGAGTCTATGCAAAATATTCACAAGATACTCAAGATATATTTCAAAGATATACATTAGTTTCATCAGAAATACCTGTCCTCACGATGGGAGATTCTATTTCAAGAGGCAGAGGTGGAGGAGTGAATAATTATTGGCAAGATTTCCTTTCTACACGAATAAATAAAACTGTCGGATTTATCCCAGAGCTATCTGACAATAATATGTTGAGAGATGCGATTCTACTGCATAACAGTGGATTTCTTAAAAAATATAAAGTTAAGTATCTAATTATTCAAACAGGAGAATCCAATGCTATCAGAAGATTTATTCAGGAGACAGATTTCAATGAGTCAATCAGCCTAAAGGAATTAGGATACTTGATCAGCAAAAGATCGGGCGGAACATTTTTAGATCCTGGACATGCAGTTATAGGTGAGTCAATTGATTATGCTTTAAACGCATCTAATAATGTGTATTATCGAGCAATGATCACACAGTTTCTATTTATGCATCTTAATTATATGTCAGAAACAGCTGATAAAATATTTAAACACAACATACGTCCACTTATTAATCAAGATGATATTTATGAAAATACGATTGAGCATGACTTGAGGGATACAGTACTTAAAAGACATATTTCCTCTATTTATTATGATGCAGATATGCGGACAAGGACAATGGACTACAAAGCAGCTTCAGCATTTAGCAGCCTTACAGATAAATTTAATGTTTCAGCTGCAATGAATAACAATTACAAAATGTTAATAAGAAGAATACAGGATAAATTGGGTTATTATAATCCTAAAAGAAGTGTAAAAAATATTAGCTTAACAAATAAGTTGTTCTCACATCAAGATGGCAACATTTTATATTATGCTTCTAGTGATTTTATGAGTAATGTAAAGTTCAATAAGTGGAATGAGACTGAACACTGGACTAAAAGGATGAATGAAGCGCTTAATAAGCTCTCAAAGAAACTTAAAAGTGAGGGCGTTACTCTCATTTTTATGCCATCACCTAATAAGCTGACTGCCTACCAAGACTATCTAGCAAGTCCGTTGCCTGATTCTGGTGAAATACATCCTAAGACAAAAGAAAAAGTTTCATCAAAAAGTACTTTTTTTGAAACCTTGGAATCAGCACAAGATAGAGAGTATAAATTTGTTAATCCAAAAAAAATTATCTCCATGCATCTTAAGAATAATACAAGAGACGTTTACTATTTCGATGATACCCATTGGAATAATATAATTTTATCAGATCTTGCTAAAGTAATTGAAGATAAAATGTTAGAGTGACCTTATAAAGGTATAATATTGTTGATTCGTCTCACATTTTGGTATTCAAAAAATCACATCTGTATCAAAATAGATAATTATAAATGGTTAGACCTACAGGTTATAAGGTTTTTAAATTAGCTTATCGTATCGGTAAGTATCAAAAAGAATCTAAGCTTGGTGAATATCCAATCCTATTAAAATTTTTATCTTATTGAAAACTCTACAAGATATTGCATAATTTAGTTATGAGAAAAATAATACTATTTTTTATATGTAGTACATCTATATTTTTGAATACATCTTTCTCGGAGGAAGGTAAAAATAATAAAATTAATAATTTAGAAAATGAAAAAATGATTCCAGAAGCTACAGAAACAAATGATGATAAATATGAATCTGAAGTTGAAAAAGAATCCAAAAGCAAAAAAGATTCTTTTTATATAAATACTCAGAGATCTCAAGATTTGAATAAAGAAATTGAGAAAAATTTCTATCCCCATCCTAAAGAAGTTGGTGATGGTGTGCTCTGTATCACGGGTAATAGTAATGAGAAAGTAGAATTTGTGGTGTATAGAGATGGCAGTGGCTCACGAATTTATAAAGATTCATCTGGGCGTGTTGAAGTTGCCATACCAGGCAAGTATTATGGGGGTGAGTATGATCAATATAAATGTGAAGAGGATTTCGTTCTAGATGCAGAGCCATTTTACTTTGCAACAACTAGTGATAATAAACTCATATTTAGACATCCAAGTCTTAAATCTTATTCGATTTGGTCGCTTGGCTCTAAAGTTCAAAAACCACATTCTGGTGATCTAATTAGATGGCTTTACAACGAGAGTGATAGCGAACATCACTTGGAACAATTAAAACAGTTGGCCAAGCTACAATGGGAATATATCTTTAATATTGGAGCAAATCTTTATCACCCTGATGACACAAAACTCTCTGATCTTATAACGATGTATGAAAGTTATAATCAAGATCTAAATCGAATGTATTTGCCTAAGATAGAGAACTTTCCGAAACAAACAATAGCAGCTTTCCATGACATCCAATCTAATCAAAGAAAATTGAACTACAAAGTCTTCAAGCTTGCAGTAGTATATTTAGACTACATGGGTAAAGTTAAAGGGGTGGGAGACAGAGATTGGCGTGATCTTTATCAATTTCTAGCATCGCATAAACTAAAAGAATTAGATCTTATTAATTCAGATACAGATTCGGGTACAAAATATTATGACTTTAATAATGACGGTTTTGTAGACATTGATGAATTCGTTTCTTTGCAAATTCCTTATCTTAGGAACAGAATTTATTATGGCGGCACAAATGAGCCTCTTTATATAAAATTCCCGAAATGGGATTATAAAGAAAATAAGATTAATACTGAAATTACTAGTTCGATATGTAAACAAAAATTTAAATATGGATCTAAAATCAAAGATTTTAAAATAAAAACAAGTTCTAATAAATCGTATCAAATTTGTCTTAAAGAAGTTACGTCAGCTGTTGATGCAGGGGAAAGATGTGCTGCAAATCGAAGGTGCAGAGGAGAGGCTATGTTCAGTGTAAAAGCTTATAGACAAGAAATTTTTGACAGATGTAATCCTGTAATTAAAGAAGTCAATAATGAATTTAAAGGCCTTGTTGGAGTCTGTTCAGATTATTTGAGTCCTCGTTAAACTAATCGAGTCCCTCTGGTCCCATGATAGGGTCATTAACCCAAAGGTAAAAAATAAAAAAATTGCAGCATAAATTGTGGGCCTTAACATATTCATTATCCAAAACTAATTTTCTCTTTAAATTATTATAACAAAAATATCTGAACTAATGTCGGTTGTTGGGTTAGGTGTTGGGTTGCAATTGATGACTATCCTACAAGCCTTTATATTATTGAGTATTAATGACCTGACTTCGTCCCCAAGGGGATTCGAACCCCTGTTGCCGCCGTGAAAGGGCAGTGTCCTAGGCCTCTAGACGATGGGGACTTAACAGTTTGAAATATTATACAGAGATATTTAATAAAAAGATATTATAATAAAATATATTAAAGTGCATGTTTAGATAACATTTTCCTACTTTTTTCAGGTTAATATAATTTTTCATTTCTTCAAATCAAAGGTGCAGGTGTGTTACGATGCTCTTTAATATGTCTTCAGTTAATAAGCCAATTCAAAAATTCTGCATAGTCTGTGGATCTCCGACGGAATTCAAAATCCCAGAGGGAGATAATAAAGAAAGAGCTATTTGTACGGTATGCGAACATATTCACTATCAAAATCCAAAAGTGGTATCAGGGTGTATATTAGAATGGAAAGATAAAATAGTCTTATGTAAAAGAGCTACTGAACCTAGATCAGGCTATTGGACACTTCCTGCTGGTTTCTTAGAAAATAATGAAACTGTTGCAGAGGGTGCATTAAGAGAAACATTTGAGGAGGCGAATGCTAAATCAGATAATATCCAACTGTTTTTTATGTGTGATTTACGCCATATTAGCCAAATTTATATGATGTATGTAGGCAAGCTTTTAGATGGTAAATATTCGCCTGGACCTGAAAGTGAAGAAGTTGAATTATTTAGTGAGTCTGAAATTCCATGGGAAGATATAGCATTCACGGTGATTGAAAAAACCCTTAAGCTATATTATGAAGATAAGAAAAAAGGGAATTTCTCCATACATTTTGATACTATAGACCCTAGATGAAAAAAATTATTCTAAATCTCTCTCTTATTTTTTTATTGACTAGTCCAGTTCAGGCACATGATGACAATGAATCAAGAATAAAGTTTTGGAAAGAGTACTATAATCCTAAAGTAGAAGTTACAGACAATAATATACCATCTGTAAAAGTTAAATTAATAAAAAATAAATCTTTTTATCAAATAAGAACGCAAGTTGAGAATTTTGTTTTTACGCCTGAAAAAGATATGAAAAATAATATCTCTTCAGAGGGGTATGGAAAACTTTATATAAATGGAGAATATGTAAGCAGGGTTTATGGTGAATACCATTTTTTAAGAATACTTCCTGTTGGAAGTAATGAAATTAAAGTTATCTTAAGTACTAACCTAGATCATGATATTGCTAAAGACGGTAATGTTATATCTGATACTGTTGTTTATCAATTTCCTGAGTTCAGTTTTTCTGAAGCAAGAAACAAATCTTATAATCAAATGATTCAATGTGAGTTTTCTGAAAAAGGAAAGCTTTTGCTAGAGAAACTGTCAAAGATGGATATGAGGATAACAGAATCTTCAGAACATATTCAATGCCGATACGATGCTAGAAATGATATATTGACACCTTTTATGAATAAAATGACTCGTCTTCAGAGGCACTACCATAAAGTAACTCTTGATGTTTTAAAAGAGAGGATTCAACTTTGGAAAGATTTTGAAAATAATAAAATTACCTTAAATACTGCTAGAGATAATAATATTCAATTAGAAAATAAAATAGATACTCTTATGCAGAAAAAGCTTGAACAGCTTGAATCAGCAAAAAAATGACATTTGAACTGTTCGTATCTGCTTACACAACAACATCACTCGTTATGTTTCCAATATTAGTATTTATAGTTATTTTATTGATAAGAGACTTAGGCAAATACTCAAAATTATCAGAGAAAATAAATAATGTACTTAAAAATCTCTCTGAAGATATTGAAGACAAAGGCTTTAAAAAAGACAAGCAAGAATCACTTCTATCCCACATATCCAGGTTCATGAATAAATAATATTTTATATATACTTGAATACTATTTCTGGAGATAAATCTATCATGCATCTATTTTCTTTACATTCCTTAATTGCATCTGTGTTATAGCACGGAGAACACTTTAACTTAATATTTGCCTCTATGATTTGATTTCTAGAATTTCCATATGGTCCTGTTTCACTGAATGGTGTTGGACCATGAAGTGATATTACTTTTTTAC
>Ga0228636_1000294_pt1 | contig 14075 bp, 15 predicted proteins | sample 45DmetaG_FD_182709 | JGI IMG/M metagenome (GOLD analysis project Ga0228636, IMG submission 182709) | Seawater microbial communities from Monterey Bay, California, United States - 45D | ecosystem: Environmental > Aquatic > Marine > Coastal | place: USA: California | collected 2016-11-03 | reverse complement strand
GTAATAGTCATTGGTGGTGGTTATACATCAATGGATTGTGCGCGAACAGCTCTTAGACTAGGTGCTAAAACTGTTAAAACATTTTATAGAAGAAAAGAAGGTGACTTGGAAATTCTCCCTGGTGAATTAGAGGAATTAATTAATGAAAAAGGAACGATGGTATTCAGTGCTAGACCATTCAAGCTTATTGAAAACAAGAAAAAGCTAAAATATCTTGAGTTAGTTAAAACCAAAACCTCGAAACATAATTCAAAACTTATAGATATATCGAATAGTAAGTTTAAAATAAAAACTGATCATATAATACTGGCTATAGGTCAGAAGCAAGAAATTAAAATAAAAAATTCATCTAAAAATATTTTCTATGCAGGCGATTTCAAACTAGGAGCTTCAACCCTGATTAATGCAATTGGAGATGCAAAAAAAACTGCAGCAGATGTAAATCAGTATTTAATGAAAAAAAATTATGATAAAAGTGATTTTAGTATTCGTAAAAACACCGAAACAAATAGATCTCTATATAAAAACTATATACCTATAACAGAAATGCGACTTAGAGATATATCGAAAAGAACATTTAAAGCTGAAGTTGAGCTTGGATTCAATAAAACTGAAAGTAAAAATGAAGCATCAAGATGTTACCTATGCCATTATAAATTTGAAATTAATAATAGCTTGTGTGTTCTTTGTGATGAATGCTTATTAGTAAGACCTGTAAATGAATGTATCAAAGAAATCTCGTCAAAAACTACTGACTCAAAAGGTAGGGTAGAATTTAATAAAATTGACCCTGGTAATTCTCACGGTATTTATCATGGTGAGTTATACATAGACCCTAAAGTATGTGTGCGATGTGGGGAGTGTGAAAAAGCATGCCCTACAGGTGCTATTTCATTAACCAAAGTGAGTAAAAATAATGCGTCAAACTAAGTTTAAAAATATAAATGTCACGTGCCCGCATGATTGCCCTGATACCTGTTCTCTAGTAGTGACTGTTGATAATACAAGTGGCAAAGCAGTTAAGCTAAAAGGAAATGATAAACATCCCATTACCAAAGGGTTTCTATGCAATAAGGTAAATCATTACTTAGACTTGGTTTACAACAAGAATAGAGTTTTATATCCACATGTAAGAATTGGACCAAAAGGGCAGAAAGGTAAATTTAAAAGAGTTTCTTGGGATTATGCTTTAAAACTCATAACAAAAAATTTAAATGAAAATATTAAAAAATATGGCCCTGATTCAATTCAACCTTATTCATATTCCGGAACACTTGGAATGTTAGGCTACTGGGGAATGTCTGAGAGGTTTTGGAACAAAGTAGGAGCAGCACGTTTAGGGAGAACAATATGTATTGCAGCAGCATCCACTGCAGGGATATATACTTATGGAGCCGCATGTGGGCCAGCAATAGATGAAGTTCCAAAAAATGATTACATAATATTGTGGGGTACGAATGTTGCATCTACACATGTTCATATGGTTCCGTTTCTAGAAGAGGCTAAAAAGAACGGAGCTAAAGTAGTATGCATAGATCCTAGAGAAACTCGAACAACTATAATGAGTGATTGGCATTTACAGCCCAAGCCTGGGACAGATTCAGCACTAGCGCTTGGTATGATGAATGAAATTGTAAAAAATAATTTACATGATAAGTCATTCTTAAGGGAACAAACTTCCGGCTCTGAAGATTTCATAAAAAATGAATTGCCAAAATACACACTCACTAAAGTATCAAAAATTACAGGACTTAAACAAGCTGATATAAAAAAATTAGCGAATGAATACGCAACAGCAAAAAGAAGTTATATAAGACCAAACTATGGTCTTAATCGACATAGGAACGGTGGGATGATGACTCGAACAATTATGCTCTTACCTGCAATTACTGGCGCATGGAAACATAAAGAATCTGGATGTTTCGTAGGATCGATTGAAGAAATGTGGAATGTAGATTTACAAAAATTACAAAGGCCTGACCTTTTAGAAAATAAAAAACCACGAAATATTAATATGGTGCAAATTGGAATTGCGTTAAATAATAAAAAATTAAATCCCCCAATTAAACATTTATTTGTCTGGAATTCTGATGTTGCGAACTGTACCCCTGATAGTAGTAATGTAAGAGAGGGTTTAAAAAGAAAGGATTTATTTACAGTTGTACATGATACCTTTTGGACAGATAGCTGCATGTATGCTGATGTTGTATTGCCAGCTGATACTCAACTAGAGCATACAGACCTTCATGCTCCATATGGACATTATTATTTTAGTTTGACACAACAAGCAATAAAACCATTAGGAGAAAGTAAATCAAATCAAGATTTATTCAGAGAACTGGCAAAATATATGGGATACAAAGAGAAATGTTTTAAAGAAAGTGATGAAAGTATGATTAAAAATATGATTGATCCAAAGCATAATCCACTTTTTAAAGGTGTGACATATGAAAAGCTTAAGAAAAATGGTTGGGTAAAAGGTGACGTAAATAATCCAAGACGTAATTATCTAAAAAAAGGTTGGCCTACTAAAAATAAGAAAATACAAATATATTCAGAAGATACAAAAAAGCTTGGGCTAAGCACATACCCATCTTATACAGAAGAATTTAAAAAATCAGAAATTAAGAAGAAATATCCTATTCAAATATTAAGCCCTGCAACACATCAATTTATTGGTAATTCTTTTGTACCGGTTGAAAGATTAAGAAACATGGCATCACGCCCTACTATTGAAATATCCTCTATAGATGCAAAGAAAAGAAAAATTAAAGATGGCGATCTATGTAAAGTTTTCAATGATGTAGGTGAAACATTTGCACATGCAATCATTAAAGATTCAATGCTTGAAGGTGTAGCTTCTACACAAAAACAATATAAAGGTTCACTCGTCAAAAATGGTCTCAATGTAAATGCACTAAACACTCAAGATTTAACAGATATGGGTGATGGTCCAATCTTTTATACAGTCCTAGCTCAAATCAAGAGAGTTTAGTCATATTTTTTTGAATACTTCAGTTTAATTTCCTAAGTATTAACAATGATTCTAATGATTCTTAGTTATACTAGTATGATAAAGGTATGATTAAATATTCAGATAGTAGTAAAACTTTTGGAACAGAGACCTTTGATAATGGAGATATCTATAAAGGCACTTTTAAAGACGGCCTCAAACATGGTAAGGGCACATTAACAACAAGAAATAATAGATCTTACGAAGGTGATTGGGAAAATGATAAGCCTCATGGATTTGGCATAAATACATTTCCAAATGGGAAAATATATACTGGTAACTTTTTTAAAGGGAAACCTGTCGGTGATGGACAATGGACTTATGCGGATGGGAGAATATATAACGGCACTTGGGTTAATGGCGCATTCTTAAACAAAGATAATACTTCAGAAGTGCAAGAATATAAATTTATTACTTCTGTAATTAATATAGTAGTAATTGGTGCGATGCTATCTTTTGTAATTTATTGGATCGTTAAATTTTTAAAAATTATCTAAGTGGCGCCATAAATACATCTATAATCATTGCTTGATTCGTATAGACATAATTAATGTATAAAGCTAGAAAAGCAACGCCGAATACTTTTTTATTAATTAACTTATCCAAACGAGAGAATGTAGCAACACACTGCCCAAATGTATAAGCAAAATATCCTACTGCAAGAAAAAATATTAGTCCAATTAGCATTGCCATAATTTAAGCTAACATTTAGATATAAAATTCACAAGCCTATTTAAGTACAATGGAAATTTTCTTTGGTATGAGACATGTAGAATTATCAAATGCGTTTGTATATCTTACAAACATTCCAAATGGTGTTGTTGAATCCACAATCCTATCGAATAGGATACCTGCTCCACTGCTAAGAAGTGTATTCAATTCAACTTCGTCTTCAGGCTTCGGTAATAAGCCATATAATCCTGATAAATTTCCTTTTTTACAAGAGATATTTATAGGTCCACAGTTAGCGGTGTATATTATTTTACTAGGTGCCTTAAAAGACATCCTTGTATCAGCTGAGTAAAGTTTACATTGTGATGTGATCGTTTTTTTATTTGAATCAAATGTTTCAATATGCATTGGAAATACATATTTGCCTGTCACTCTTGAACTACAGGAGGTAACAATAAATAAAGATAGAATGAGTATAGTTATTTTCATTTTAAATATTTAAATAATAGTTGTTCGCTATACTCCCAAAGTTGTTGGCTCATCTCATAATCATAGGATTCTTTAGATGATTTTCTAGCTTTACATTTATCAAAATATAGACCTGTTGCTATATCTAAATCATTATTCGATGCTAAATATATAGAAGTTAGTGCCCCTTCGGTAGGAGTTATCCCAAAAAGTTTTATTATTGAGGCTGCAAATTTATACACCAAACTATTATTATTAGCAAATTGAGTATTTACTAAACCAGGATGAAGGCAATTGAATGTTGCCTTGGTATTTTTAAATATCTCATTTAGTTTGTATGTTAAATATATATTTGCTAATTTGCTTCGTTTGTAAGCATGCCATCCATAATATTGTTTAGTGTTTTGAAAATCATCGCTTTCTAAAGATATATATCTATGGGCCTCCGAACTGACATTGATTATTTTAACAGAAGAATATTTTTTAATGAGAAGAGTGGATAAAGTAAAATAACTCATGTGATTTAAAGCAAAAGTTTTTTCTAAACCCTCATTCGTGATTTGTCTATTCATAAATATAGCGCCGACGTTATTTATCAGAATATCAACATCTTCATATTTTTGGATAATCTTGTTTGAAAAATTAATATTCGATTGAATCAAAGACAAATCATATGAATAAATATCACATTTAGTGTTGTATTGAGCTAAAATATTATTTCTTATCTGCTTCAACTTATCAAAGTTTCTTGCAACTAAGATAAGATCATGCCCTTTACTAGCTAATCCTTTTGCAGTCTCGTAACCAATTCCTGCCGATGCTCCAGTAATAATTGTATAAGGCATTATTTTACTTGATCAACAATATAATCAAAAATATCTAATAGTCGATTTTCATTATCGAGCATTAGTTTTTTTAAATATTTATTTGCTTGATTTCTGTATTCATTACAATAAGAAAGAGCTTCCTCCCTTGATATATAGTTGAGAATGTTACAAGCATCTTGATCTTGATCCTCATCTATTAAATCATCAATAATTTGGAATACTTTTCCTAATAATAGACCAAAGCGTTTTGCAAATTTCATTCTTTTCTGATCAAGAATAATCATGAACGGTGCGGCAGTACTGAATTCGAATAATTTTGCAGTTTTCAATTCATGAATAATCAATATATTATTTAGATTGGTTTTACTCGCTTGTGAGAGCAGATCAATCGATTGGCCCCCTGCGAGTCCACAAGAGCCTGATACATAAGACAACTCTCTTGATAGAATAGAAGAGTACTTACTAGCCAACAACTCAAATGATAGAGTAAGCAGGCCATTGCCAGATAAGATTGCTTGAGCTTCATTGAATTTTTTATGAGTAGAAAGCTTGCCTCTCCTATAATCGTCATTATCCATTGATGGTAAATCATCATGTACTAATGAATAAGAATGCATTAATTCTATTGATAACATTGCATAAAGATATTCATGTTTTTTTAACCCAATCCCTTTAGATATTTCCTGAAAAATAATCGGCCTAAGTCTCTTACCTCCATTATTAATGCTATACCACATAGCTCGATGTATAAGACTGTTGCTTTTATATTTATCAAAAAATAGTTTTAAATCTTTATTAAAAGTAATCTGATTGTTTTTTATATATTGTTTAATTTTCATTAATCAGTTTATTATGACAGAAAGAAATATATTTATGAAAAATAAAAAGATTTTATACTTAATAATAGTTACTAGTATTATAGGTTTGTTTTCATTTAATCTAGATTTAATTGAAGGCTATGTGATAGAAAATATAAATTTTTTAATAGCATATTACTCTGAATATACTTACTTGTTTTTATTAATTTATTTTTTTGCTTATGTATTCCTTACAGCATTTTCGATCCCTGTCGCTCTGATTCTTGGATTATGTGCAGGATTTATAATGGAAATATATGAAGCAATAATCCTGGTTTCATTTGCATCTTCTATAGGTGCAACTCTCGCTATGCTACTAGCACGATATTTTTTTTATAATTTTATAGACAATAAATTCCAAAAAGAAATTAGCATAATTAAAAATGAACTTGATGATAATGGAAAGTATTATCTATATGGATTAAGAATGGCTCCTATTTTTCCTTTTTTTATAATTAATGCTGCATTTGGATTAACGAAAATAAAAATATTGTCATTTTATGTAATTAGCCAAATTGGAATGCTGCCTGGAACTATATTAATAATCATCATTGGAAATGAATTAAGCGAATTAGCTATATCGAATAATTATATGAGTCTAGATTTATTAATTTATCTTAGTTTGTTAGGATTCTTACCCTTGGCTTACAAAAAATTATTTATAAATAGTTAGAATCTTCCTATCTATATTTTCATTTCTCATATGTAATATTTAATTTAATAAAGATAGAAGGTATTTACCATAATCGCTTTTTTTAAGTTTTTGACCAAGACATTCAAGCTCCTCAGAAGATATAAACCCTTTGTTAAATGCAATTTCCTCTGGGCAGGCAATCTTTTGCCCATTTCTTTTTTCAATAGCATAAACAAAATTACTAGCATCCATATATGATTGATTAGTGCCTGCATCCATCCATGTAAAACCTCTCCCAAGGATTTCGCTGTACAAATTGCCTGATTTCATATATTCAATATTTACATCGGTAATTTCTAATTCACCTCTGTCAGATGGCTTAATAGTCTTTGCTATGTATGATGAGTTGGAGTCATAAAAATATAATCCTGTAACAGCTAGATTTGATGATGGGTTTTTGGGTTTTTCCTCTAAGCTAATTACTTTTCTTTTGCTATCAAGTGAGCATACTCCAAATCTTTCGGGGTCCGGAACTTCATATGAAAATAATGTATTAGTATTAGACAAGTTAGCATTTATTAATTTTTCAGAAAATCCACTTCCATAAAAAATATTATCGGCAAGCATGAGTGCGCAAGGATTGTTATTAAGAAATTTTTCTCCTATAGTCAGTGCCTGAGCTATTCCCTCTGGCTTTGGTTGTATTTCAAATGAAAAGTTTATCCCCCACTGACTTCCATCATCTAAAAGTCTGTGAAATATATCAATATCTTCAGGTGTTGATATAATTAATATATCTTTTATACCTGACAACATTAAAGTGCTTATAGAATAATAAATCATTGGTTTGTCGTACACTGGTAGCATGCACTTAGTTGTTGCTAGAGTTAATGGGTATAATCGAGTCCCACTGCCGCCAGCAAGTATGATTCCTTTTCTATTCATTCTAAGCTTTCGATGCTATTACACGATTCGAGCATGGCTAATACAAAGTTGGATGATATAAACCTGTTACGGTCATTAATTAAAATTTTATTCATATGTTACGGAAGTTATATATTGATCCTAATGCTAGCATATTTATTATTTGATAAGATAAATTTGTAAAAGAAATTATTGTTAATTATCATGTTTGAAAGTATATGAATTGCCGGAAAGTGGGATCGAACCACTGGCCTTCGCGTTACGAATGCGATGCTCTACCAACTGAGCTATTCCGGCTTAAAACTATCTTAAGATAACTGATTATAATATGATACGGAGTTAAGTATGAAAATTTTATTGAATAATAAAAGTACTTTGCTAGATGATGGATTAACCATTAAAAGATTACTAGATAAAATTGATATACGACATAAATACTTTGCGGTTGAGGTCAATGAACAAATTATACCAAAATCTAATCATGAATCGTTCCTTATAGAAGACGGTGATAAAATAGAAATTGTCACAGCTATTGGTGGCGGATAATGAAGAAACTTATTGTAGACAATAAAGAATACAAATCTCGTTTGATACTTGGGACAGGAAAGTATAAAGATTTTAGCGAGACAAAAGCTGCCATAAAGTCTAGTGCATGTGAAATAGTAACAGTAGCAATTAGAAGAATGAATATTGGCCAAGATAAAAATTCTCAAAACCTTCTTAATTTTATTTCGCCGGAAGAATATACAATTCTGCCAAATACTGCTGGTTGTTACGCCGCGAAAGATGCAGTGCGCACATGTGAAATTGCAAGTGAGTTGCTAGAGGGAAGAAAATTAGTAAAACTAGAGGTGTTAAGCCAAAATAAAAATCTCTATCCTAATATCATTGAAACACTGAAAGCTTCAGAGATACTTGTAAACAAAGGCTTTAAAGTTATGGTTTACACCACTGATGATCCAATAGTTGCAAAAGAGCTAGAAAATATAGGTTGTGAATGTATCATGCCGCTTGGCTCTGCCATTGGCTCTGGTCTTGGCATAATAAATGAATTTAATATCAGAGAAATAGTTGAAAATGCAAATGTACCAATAATAGTTGATGCAGGTGTTGGAACAGCCAGTGATGCATGCATAGCAATGGAACTTGGTTGTGATGGTGTTTTGATGAATACTGCAGTAGCACTTGCAGAAGATCCTATTTTAATGGCCAGTGCAATGAAAAATGCGATTAAAGCAGGAAGAGATGCATACCTTGCGGGTAGAATGGAAAAAAAACAGTATGGAAGTGCGTCATCACCATCTAAGGGTTTAATCACTAATGATTAGGCCGGTATTTTACAAATCATTTAGATCAAGAAATTTTAATCAGTTAAAAGAATCAGAAAAATCATTAGATTTAACTAATCTACCCTCAAAAAATCTTATTATAGATATTGGTTTTGGAACTGGTGAGTCGACCATTGCACTTAGCAGTATATTCATCAATGATATTGTTTGTGGGATTGAATGCTATAAACCAGGTGTAAAAAAACTCATGGATAATGATATTCATGTTAAGTTTGGCGATGCTCTGGAAATAATAGAAAAAATAAAACCGGACTCCATTTCAAAGATATATATGTTGTTCCCAGATCCTTGGCAAAAAATTAAGCATAGAAAAAGAAGATTATTAAATGAATATTCATTTTCAATTATCAATAAAATCCTTATTAGTGATGGACTTTTTCATTTTGCTACAGACAACATCAACTATGCTTTTCAAGCAAGAGAAATAATAAATAATCAATCATCAAGCAATATAAAATTCTCTAGCAATAGAGGTTTAAGGCCTATTACTAAATATGAAGTTAAAGCAAAGATGAAAAAGAACTTTGTTTTTGATTTAATCTATATCAAGAAGTAGCTGGCTTTTTTTCTATAATTAGAGATAGTAAAAAACCAAAAATTATACCCGTCCATATATGAGTGTTGATGCCTGAAAAGATTTCTATAGATAATATTGGAAATATTAGTGTACTTAGAAATGTTGCCCAACAAACAATTCCTTTGTTTTTATCGCCGTCTAAAAGTTCTCTCATTTTTTTAACTTTTATTAATGGTACAACTGCAAATATTACAATAATTCCTAACGTTGCTTTAGGAAGGTCAAATAATAGCGGCGTAGCATATAATAGTGTCAGCATCACGATTAAAGTTGTTGTTATAGAAGATATTGGGCTATAAGAACCAACAGATTCATTAACTGCAGATCTAGAAAATGATCCTGAGACTGGATATGCACCAGATATACTAGATGCTATATTGCCTAATCCTTGTCCGAATAATTCTTGGTTTGAGTTCACCGGAGTAGGATATTTATATAGTTCAACTCCTTTTGCGTTCTTAACTGCTTCTTTTTGCTCAAGTTGGCGCGCTATAGCAATCGCCTCCATGAACCCAACAAAACTTATGATTACTGTATGTATGGCAAACATAAAAATAAGATTAGGGTTAAGATCAAAACCTTGAAATGAAAAACTTGGTAAACCATCAGGAATGCTTCCAACGATAGGTCCATTGTAGTTATAGTTTTTTGATAATAGTATAGTGACGACTACTGCTGTGAGCACCGCGATGTTGCCCAAAAATTGGTATCTTGTAAGTTTATTTTTAAATATATATAAAATTATTAATGCTATAAATGACATAAAAACTGCATATAAATTAATTGGAGTACTATCTAGAAAATCATTAATAGCAAGTAAATCAGAAAGAGATACTTTACTCAAACCAAAGACCTTGCTTAATTGAGAGCCTGCTATGATTAACGCAGCTGCAGAAGTAAACCCTAAAATCACATGTTCTTTTAATACTACATCAATTAATTTTCCAGCTTTAGCCAAAGAAAGGGTAAGTTGAAATATTCCTACACTAAGCGCCAGCATAATTGCGATAGGCACGTAAAGACTGCTATCTCCTAAAGATAATGATGTTACAGCTACAGCTGTAAGTAAGCTAACCATTGCTACGGGTCCTGTAGCAAGATATCTTGATGAACCAAAAAAGGCAGCAATCGCGACTGGTATAAAGGATGCATAAAGACCATAAACTGGATCTAGATTTGCAAGTGTGGCATAAGCCATAGATTGTGGAATTATTATCATAGCTATAGTAGTACCCGCTATAATATCTCGAGTTAAATAATCTTTTTTAGATATGGCATCAGGCAGCCAAGATGTAAAATTTAGAAATAAAGATTGAATGTATAGTAAGTAGTTAATTTTTAAGCCTCATGACTATCATGGATTGTGAGTATAGTATAAACATAACAGATTATTTACAAGAGCATTTAACTAGTATATTAATCATTTTATTTAAATATAATCTATATGATGAATATAACACCCGTAATACTATGTGGAGGAAGCGGTACTAGATTATGGCCTCTGTCTAGAGCTGATTATCCTAAACAATTTATTAAGCTAGAAGACAATATCACGTTATTTCAAAAAACCATTAATAGAATTAAACTGATTGCAGAAAAAAATAATAGAATTAATAAAATTATAATCCTAACTAATGAGTCCCATCGGTTTCTTATAATAGAGCAGTTAAAGAATATAAAAATAAGTGTAAAAATACAGATTATATTAGAACCATGTTCACTTAATACTGCACCTGCTCTTACATTAGCAGCAAATGCATCACCTAATTCAACGTTAATGGTTTTTCCATCTGATCAATATATAGAAAATGACAAGACTTTTGTTGATTGTATACAAAATTCAATAAATGAAATTAAGGATAAGTTGATTTTTGTCTTTGGAGTTAAGCCAAAATCAGCTGAAGATTCATATGGCTATATTTTATACAAAGGAAGTAAGAAAATAAAATCAGTAACAGGGTTTATAGAAAAACCAAAAGTCGAAGTTATAAAAAAAATCCTAGCAGATAAAAAATGTTTCTGGAATATGGGAATTTTTGTCTTAAATGCTAAAACATGGCTAGATGCTATTCGCATAACAAACGAATCAATATATGAAAATGTAACTAAATCTTGGAAGAAAAATAGCCCTGATAATTTATTTATACGTCCATCTAATTCAGACTATTCAAAAGCTTCATCGAAGTCTATTGATTATGCAGTAATTGAGAAAGCTATATCATTAGGCATTGAGTTAAAAGCTGTGGAAGTAAAAACTAATTGGTCTGATATAGGTCAGCATAAAGCCTTAGAAAGGCTATACGAAAAGAATAAAAAAAATAATATTTTTTTAGGTGATGTCATTGAGGAAGGCACAAACAATACAACAGTCTTTGGCTCAGACAGACATGTATCATTACTTGGTGTTGAGAATCTAATCGTGATTGATACAAAAGACTCATTACTAGTTGTTAATAAAAAATCTTCATCATCAATGAGAGAACTAATAAAAAAAATAAATAAAAAACGCAGGGAATTATTACTTGAGCACTCAGTTGTTCATAGGCCATGGGGGACTTATGAAATAATCCTTCAACACAAAAACTGCAAGATCAAGAAAATTATTGTTAATCCGAACTCACAGTTATCTTATCAATCTCACAAATATAGAAGTGAGCATTGGATTATACTAAAAGGTGTTGCAACTATATTAAAAGAAGGGAAAGAATTCAAACTATGTGCAGATGAGTCAACTTATATTAGTTCGGGGCAAAAACATATGTTAATGAATAATCAAAAACAGATATTAGAAATCATTGAAGTACAAACAGGAAAAAAGTTATCAGAAAAAGATATTATAAGATATCAAGACATTTATGGTAGATTAAAAGAAGATAAAAAATGAAATATAGAAAACTTGCTAATACTAATTTAGATATAAGTGTAATTTGTCTTGGCACTATGACTTATGGTGAGCAAAATACTGAATCTGAAGCACATGAGCAATTAGATTATTCTATTGCTAATGGTATAAACTTAATTGATACCGCAGAAATGTATGCCATTCCACCCAAAGAAGAAACCCAAGGTTTGACGGAAAAAATTATTGGAACATGGTTGGCTAAAAGAAAAGATAGAGAAAAGATATATGTTGCTACAAAAGTTGCAGGCCCTGGTATGGAATACTTAAGAGGAGGTTCGCGCCTTGATAAAAAACAGATTTTCCAAGCTGTGGATGATTCACTGAAAAGATTACAAACGGATTACATAGATCTATATCAAGTGCATTGGCCCGAGAGAAAATCAAACTATTTTGGCAGATTGGGATATGAATATTCAGATGAAATAGGTGTGCCAATAGAGGAAACATTAGAAGCTATGACTGACCTAGTTAAATCCGGAAGAGTTCGCTACATTGGAGTTTCTAATGAAACACCATGGGGAACAAGTAGGTATCTAAATATTGCAAAAGAAAAATCTATGGAAAGAATTGTAACCATACAAAATCCTTATTCGCTACTAAATAGGATTTATGAAGTTGGTTTAGCTGAAATCTCTCAGCATGAAAATGTAGGTCTACTCGCATATTCACCTCTTGGATTTGGTCAACTCACAGGCAAATATATTAATAAGACAGCTAAGGATTCAAGGCTTGGATTATTTGGTGATTGGTTCACTCGCTATAGTAATGAAGAGTGTTTAGGGGCAGTTGAAAAATATTTAAAGATAGCTGATAAATACAATTTATCATTAACTCATCTAGCATTGGCATTTGTAAACACTAGACCATTTGTAACGTCAAATATTATTGGTGCTACAACTATGGAACAACTCAAAGAAAATATAGATTCTGTAAATATAGAGATTACAGAAACTATGCTAGAGGATATTAATCAAGTCCATTTTTCTCAACCAAACCCAGCTCCATAGGATATGTAAAAAATAATATTATAAGAAGTGCTCTTGTATCTTATTTTTTGAAATTAACTGATCAGTATTATATGGAAGCGATATAGTTTCAATTACAACGGTGCCTGGTTTTATTAAAAAGGAATCTTTAGACCAAAACTTTCCTGCGTTATGGTTAATGATTATAGATGGAAGCTTTAATACATCGAGTATTCTTAGAACGCCTTTTTTGATTTCAATATTTTTTCCGTAATTTACTCTTGTTCCCTCAGGAAATATTATGAGAGTTCTGTCATTGCCGATATGTTCATCACAAGCTTTCATGATTTTTTTAAGAGAAGATACTCCATCTGATCGATTTATAGAAATATTCTTCAATAAATATAAACACCAACCAAAAAGTGGAATCATTAAGAGTTCTCTTTTTAATATAAAAATTGGACGCTTGATATATGCAGCAAGAAATATAGTTTCCCATGCAGACTGGTGTCTAGAAATTACTATGCTATGTGAATTAATGTCAGGCCCATTTGTTTCATAGCAAAGTGAGCAGATATTTTTAAGAATAAATAGATTATACCGACACCATAATTTACTTATGTAAAGACAAATAGTGTAGGAGATAATTCCAAATAAAAATGCAATTGGACCAAAAAGTAATACAGATAAAATAAGATTCATCCAAAAAATAAGAGATTTAAATATTAAGAATATATTGCTTATCATATTCTATAACAAATTGTGTGGCACGATATAAGTCCTCAAATAATTCAATATTTGGCATTTCTTCACTAATTTTTTTACCATTACCTGTCAACACTCCTAAAGGATTACAACCTGATGATAATGCGGCTTTCATATCTCTT
>Ga0228636_1000288_pt1 | contig 14195 bp, 17 predicted proteins | sample 45DmetaG_FD_182709 | JGI IMG/M metagenome (GOLD analysis project Ga0228636, IMG submission 182709) | Seawater microbial communities from Monterey Bay, California, United States - 45D | ecosystem: Environmental > Aquatic > Marine > Coastal | place: USA: California | collected 2016-11-03 | reverse complement strand
GAGGAGCTGGAGGACTGGGAGCTGCGAGAGAGATTCTTTAGTGCCTTGAGAGAATTAGCTACTGTAGCAGACTCTTTAGAACTGAAGAGAGCTATTGCGTGGACTCCGTACTCTGAAGATATCGAAGCTTTAGAGGCTATGTTGGAGGAGTTGAAGTACCAGTTAAAACGCTAACAAACTACTACCTGCTACTGTCAAAGTTCGCTGAAGTGCTATATAGTGTTTTGAGGGTAGCATAATTTTTATAGAGGAGCAAGCAGGATGTTTGAAGATTATATGCAGGGTAAATTAACGCCAGAGATTCAGGCGGTTATGAGAGCTGCCAGTGATATTGCTAGTGGAGTGTTTAGTCTCAGAGAGGCTGCAAAGTTCTACAAGCTATCACCGGAGCAGATTATTAGATTTATGACAGAGAGTGCAGAGTACGATGTTGTATTCAGAAGGGAGGGAACAGAATGATATTAACCAGTAGAGACCGCTTGGTATTAGAGAGAAAACCTGTTAAAGTTAAGGGGAGCTACAATATTCCAGAAGAGCGGAGCCACTATTGTCGCCACCCAGAGCAAACAGACTGGACTAAGCCCTGCCCAATATGTAAGCGCAGGATCAGAATAACAGCAAGAAATATGGAGCATAAAACAGCATGGTTATCTTAGGACGTAATTTATCAATAGAGTATAGACTGGGCGTAGGTATTGATCTGGAGTTTCCAGACAGCAGACCAGTATGGGTATACAACGCCAAAACAGAGAGGACAGAGACTATGCCCTTTCAGGGTGTTATCCTGCATCTGCCACTATGTCTAGTCAGCTTCGGTAGAGTTTATGAGGAGGTTTATGAATGAGTGTAGCAACCCATCAACCCTGTCCAGACTGCGGCAGTAGCGATGCGCTACAGGTGAATAAGAATAGCACCTATTGCCATAGCTGCGGGAAGTATACAAAGACTGAGGGCGGTTATCAGCCCGTGGAGATACCTGAGAACCACGACCCAACGCCTAAGCCTAGCTTTAGTGCTGTAGAAAACTTACTGACAACGGGTAAGTACCAGAGCATAGTATCTAGGGGCATTACCACTGCTACGGCTAAGTTATACGGCATCCTGGAGACACCAGACAAGACTTATTTTAGCTACCACAACCCTGACGATGCTTTAGTGCCGTCAGCGGCTAAGATACGCCTACCTGACAAGAAGCACAGCATTGTTGGAGACTGGAAGACTGCGGGGCTATTCGGTCAGCACCTGTTCCCTGCTGGTTGCCAGAAGACTATAACAATCACTGAGGGAGAGTTTGACGCGGCTGCAAGCTACCAAATGCAGGGCAGTAAGTACCCGGTAGTCTCTGTCAGGAACGGGGCCAGCGGTGCGCTGAAGGACTGTAAAGCCGCCTATGAGTACCTAGACAGCTTTGACGCTATTGTTATATCTATGGACAACGACGAACCCGGTCAGAAGGCTGCCAGAGAGATAGCAGAGCTATTTGGCGGTAAGTCAGCAGTAATGAAGAACCCAGCAGATTACAAGGATGCCTGCGACTTTCTGATGGCTAACGACACTAAGGCATATAAAGAGACTTTCTGGGCCGCTGAGAAGTTTGTACCAGATGGTATCATCAACGGTGCTAGTCTCTGGGAGGAGGTCAACAAGCCGGTGGAGAAGTCTGCTGTAATGTACCCGTGGGAGAGTCTTAACAAGCTAACCTACGGTATTAGAGAAGCAGAACTAGTCACCATCACAGCAGGCTCAGGGCTGGGGAAGTCTCAGTTTGTCAGAGAGATAGTGTGGCATATCCTGAAGGAATCAGAGGATAATATAGGGCTGCTATTCTTAGAGGAGAATGCGCGTAAGACTGCACTGTCATTGATGTCACTGGCGGCTAACAAGCCACTACACCTGCCGGACGTAGAGAGCACTGAGGAGGAACGCTGGGAGGCTTTTGAGTCCACTATGGGCACTCAGAGGCTGTTTATGTTCGACCACTTCGGCTCTACCAGCATTGACAACATCATAGCCCGCTGCCGCTACATGGCTAAGGCGCTGGACACCAAGTTCCTGTTCCTAGACCACGTTAGTATTGTTGTGTCTGCACAGAGCAATGGCGATGAGAGGAAGGCGCTGGATGAGATATGCACCAAGCTGCGTATGTTAGTTCAAGAGACTGGTATCACCCTGTTTATGGTAAGCCATCTCAAGAGACCTGACGGCAAAGGCCACGAGGAAGGTGCTGCTAGTAGTCTGTCACAGCTCAGAGGCTCTGCGTCCATTGCACAGCTCTCAGACATGGTGATAGGACTAGAGAGGAATGGCCAAGCTGAAGACCCTATAGAGAGGAATACAACCAGCGTCAGAGTGCTCAAGAACCGCTTCTGCGGTACTACAGGGCCAGCAGGAGGCTTGCTATTTGACCAGAAAACTGGTAGAATGCATGAAGTTAAGGAGGAGGGACTGTAATGAGATGTGTAGCGTGTAACAAGAATTTATCAGACTTTGAGTCTACAAGGAAATCCGCTGAGACTGGCGAGTATTTAGATATGTGCAATGAATGCTTCTTTTACACTGAGGACGACATTGCTACCATTGACAGAGATGACCTGAGAAGTGAATCTGACACAACACTGGAGAGCCAAGAGTATGAGCAAGATTGGAGCTTGGGTAATGACAGTTCAGGAGAGTAAGGCTGAACTGAGCAGACTTAACCCTTTTGACAAACACAGTAATAAACCTAACGCAGCGAGGCAGTATTATGTTGATTACGCTGGATATAGAAACCAACACCAGCCACGACACTATCTGGGTAGCAGTGTCTCAGGACGTAGAGACTGGTGAGATGCTAGAGCACTACTCTGCTGAGACTCTGGAGCCTCTGCTGCGTGACTCAGAATGCGTTATTGGTCACAATATCATAGGCTTTGATGCTCCGGTGCTGGAGAAGCAGTGGTCGCTGAAGATACCTAATGAGAAGCTGAAGGATACGCTAGTGCTCAGCAGGCTCTGGAACCCGTCTCTGGAGGGCGGACACAGCCTAGACTCTTGGGGCAAACGCTTTGGCGACCACAAGATAGACTTCCACGACTATGACGGTGGGCTGTCGGACGAGATGGTGGAGTATTGTAGGCAGGACGTAGCATTAACTACAAGGCTGTACAAGCATTTAACAGACACACTGAAGCGAGAGGAGTTTAAACAGCAGTGCGTAGATTTAGAAGAGAAGGTGTACATCATTACGGCGGAGCAGGAGCGCAACGGATTCATGCTAGACGTAGAAGCAGCTACTACGCTATGGCAAGACATAACGCACAAGATGAGGACGATAACAGCGGAACTTCAGAAGGTATTTCCACCCATAGTGGAGGAGAGGTGGTCAGAGAAGACCGGGAAGAGACTGAAGGACAAGGTGACTGAGTTTAACGTAGGCTCTCGTAAGCAGATTGCAGAGAGACTAGAAGGTGTAGGCGTTAAGTTTAAGCAGAAGACTGAGAAGGGCGCTATCATTGTTAATGAGAAGGTTCTGGAAGGTATTGACATCCCTGAAGCAAAGGCTATATACGACTACCTGCTACTACAGAAGAGAGCAGCACAGATAGACTCTTGGCTGTCTGCTGAGAAGGACGGTAGGGTACACGGTAGGGTGATTACCAACGGCGCTGTAACAGGTCGTATGACGCACCACAGCCCTAACATGGCTCAAGTGCCCTCTGTGTCTGCACCGTATGGCAAAGAGTGTAGATCATTCTGGACTGTGCCTGAGAACCACAAGCTAGTAGGCTGCGATGCCAGCGGCTTAGAGCTGCGTATGCTTGCACACTACATGCGTGATGAGAACTATACCAACGAGATACTTAGCGGTGACATCCACACAGCCAACATGAAGGCAGCAGGACTCACTGACCGCAACCAAGCCAAGACCTTCATCTATGCCTTCCTGTACGGTGCAGGGCCAGCTAAGATAGGACAGATAGTAGGTGGCGGCTACAAAGAAGGACAGCAGCTTACAGATTCCTTCCTACGCAACACCCCAGCACTGGCTAGGCTGCGAGAGCGCGTATCTAAGTTTGCTAGAGGCGGTACGCTTCCAGGACTGGACGGTAGACGCTTGCGGGTCAGGTCAGAGCATGCGGCACTCAACACGCTACTACAAGGTGCAGGTGCTATAGTAATGAAACAGGCTCTGGTGTTGCTGTCAGAGTCTTTAAAGAAGTATGACATACCACACAAACTTGTCGCTAACGTACACGATGAGTTTCAGATAGAAGTACCAGAGAATTTTGCTGATGTAGTAGGCAAAGCAGCAGTACGCGCCATCAAGAACGCAGGAAAGGAACTAGACCTGCGCTGCCCTCTTGATGCGGAATACAACGTAGGGAACAACTGGGCAGAAACCCATTAACTTAAATAGGTGATAAACATGAATAAAGTTCTACAAACTCTAATGGACGAAGAAGGTATTAATCAAGAGCAACTATCTAGGAAAACTGGCGTTACTCAACCAACACTTTCCCGCATAGTGAATCGTGTTCAGGAAGCCCCTAGCTTTCACAGCATGTACAAACTAGCTAAATACTTCGACGTGCCTGTTGAGTCTTTATACCACGAAGAACTTGAGAGATTTGGAGAAACCTTACCAGAGTCTCAGAGCATTCAGGTAGATAGCTCTAAAACCATCACTGTAGAGATACGAGTGAGTTGACACAGATACAAAAAGTATGGTATAATATAGACAGATCAGTTGTGATCTAAAACAACCTAGAGGTAATAAAGATGAGTCAAACAAAACCAGTAACAGTAAACGCAGAGATTATGTGGGCTAGTCTGCAAGAAGTAAACCGAATGTCAGGTAAGTTCCAAGTAGACCTGTGCCAGTTGTCCAACGCAGCAGTAGAAGCTCTGGAAATGATGGGACTGAGTGTACGCAACAAAGAAGGTCAGGGAGACTTTGTAACTGTAAAGTCTAAGTACCCTATCCGCATCTACGACACTGACAGTAAAGAGATTACAGGCGTATTAGTAGGCAATGGCTCTAAAGGTAAGGCTGTGCTTTCCTACTACGACTGGAAGTCACCAGCAGGGCAGGCAGGACGAAGCCCAGAGATGTACAAGCTGGTAGTCACTGACTTGATTCCCTACGGAAACAAAGAAGAGTACGTAGAAGTAGATATGGATGAAGCCTTGTGATACTTATTGATGCAGACATTCTAGTCTATCGTGTAGGCTGGTCTTGTAACAACGAACCGGAGGACATAGCCGTCAGAACTATAGACGGCTTTATCTCTGACATTCTGTTACAGCTCAACGTAGACGAAGAAGAAGACGAGTATGTTCTGTATCTCACTGGCAAAGGAAACTTCCGAAAGGAATATGCCGTTACTGCTGAGTACAAAGGAAACCGTAAAGATAAGGAGAAGCCAGTGCATATTCAGGCGCTGCGTGAGCATCTTATCGACAAGTGGGCTGCTGTGGTTACTGAAGGAGAAGAGGCAGACGATGCCATAGCCATAGCAGGTACACTACACGGTAATAAAGCCATCATGGTCTCTCTCGACAAGGACTTTGACCAGATACCGGGTTGGCATTATAACTTTGTTAAGAAGAGTAAATACTATGTTAAGCCAGAGGACGGCTTACGCTTTTTCTACCGCCAGATACTGATGGGTGACAGGATTGATAACATCATAGGCATCAAAGGTATTGGTGAGAAGAAGTCAGAGAAGATTCTAAAGGACTGTGTTACTGAGCAGGAACTCTACGACAAGTGCGTAGAAATGTACGATGGAGACGAAGACAGAGTGATAGAGAATGGTAGGATGCTCTGGCTACGTAGGTACGAAGGTGAGGTATGGAGCTTCAATGAAGACAAGGAATAATGGAAGATGGACAGAAGCGCGTTTCCGTTCCTTTATCGTCTCTGCACTCAGACAAGCTCACGCTAAGTGGGGTGTAAAGCACGATGTCAAATCAGCGGCTAGGGTAGCTAGAGGGATGTACAAGTGTGCCAAGTGTGGCAAAGGCTCCCCAGCTACTCTACCACCGCTAGAGGGAAAGAAGCGCAGACGTAACAACGCAGCAGTAGATCACATAGACCCAGTAGTTGACCCAGCAGTAGGCTTCGTAGATTGGAACACCTACATAGACAGAATGTTCATAGAAGCTGAAGGGTATCAAGTACTGTGTCATAAGTGCCATACTGCTAAGACTAACGCAGAGCGTAAGAGGCGTAAGAAATGACTAAGCATTTAGTTATACCAGACACACAAGTAAAACCTGGAGATAAAGCAGAGCATCTACGCTGGGCTGGAGAGTACGCAGCAGATAAGAAGCCTGACGTAATTATCCACATTGGCGACCACTGGGACATGCCTAGCCTAAGCAGTTATGACGTAGGCAAGAAGTCCTTTGAGGGTAGACGCTACATCAACGACATCAACGCAGGCATTAACGCTATGCGTCAGTTCCTAGAGCCTATACAGCGCGAACAAGACAGACTGAAGCGTAACAAGTGGAAGAAGTGGAATCCGCGTATGGTGTTTACTCTTGGTAATCACGAGCACCGCATAGAGAGAGCTATTGAGGCAGACCCTAAGCTAGACGGACTGTTGAAGTACGAAGACTTTATGTTAGAGGAGATGGGATTTGAAGTTGTGCCGTTTTTGGAGCCTATTGTCATTGACGACATTGCCTACTGCCACTACTTTACTTCAGGCGTTATGGGCAGGCCAGTTAGCTCTGCTAAACTAATGTTACAGAAGAAGTATATGAGCTGTGTGATGGGGCATGTACAAGACCGTGACATAGCCTATGCGCGTAAAGCAGATGGTACAAATCTATTAGGACTGTTCTCAGGTATCTACTACCAGCATGATGAGGACTACTTAACGCCACAGACTAACGGAAGCTGGGCAGGTATATGGATGTTGAATGAAGTAGCTAACGGTGGTTGTGATGAGCTACCAGTTAGCATAAACTACCTGAGAGAGAAGTACGGAGACTAATATGGCTCTCACTTACTATGACTTACTAGAGAAGCTGAAGCAGCTAGACGAACTAACAATCATAGAGATATTAAACATAACCTCAGACGAGTTAGTAGATGCGTTTAGTGAGAAGGCGAATGACAGACTAGAGCAATTGCAAGAGGAGTTTAGGCATGAGATTGAATGATGCAACACCAGCAGACTGGAATAGAGTACGTAAGCAACACCCAGCAATAGAGAAGAAGACTGGAATAGAGGCATGGATGAAGGCAGCACACGAGGAAGCTGAACAGATCATGGACAACGTAAACAAGCCCACACACTACAACACTGGCAACATAGAGTGTATTGAAGCTATAGAAGAGTCTATGTCTAGTGTTGCATTCAAGGGCTACCTAAAAGGCAACTGCATGAAGTACCTGTGGCGTTACGACTACAAAGGCAAGCAGGTAGAGGACTTGCAGAAGGCTGGTTGGTACTTGAACAAGCTAACTGCAATGGTGACAGAGGAGAACAGCTAATGGACAGACAACCAGTATTTGAGTTTATACACTACCCTAAGTTTGGAGAAGCAGAACGCGTATGTCCAGCAGTGAAGATAGTCTACACACTGTATAGCGATGAGCAAACATTGCACGATATGAGAGAGCAGTTTGATTACTTCTTAAAAGCATGCTCCTATCACATACCACTAGATGAGGAAGAATAATGGATCAGTATCAACAGTTTATACACAAGAGCCGCTACGCACGTTGGCTACCTGAGCAGAAGCGCAGAGAGACTTGGGCTGAGACAGTCAACCGCTATGTATCCTTCTGGGTTGACAGAGGTCAGCTAGACCAGAAGACCAGTGCTAAGATGTTTGACGCTATACATAACATGGACGTCATGCCTAGCATGCGCTGCATGATGACAGCAGGTGAGGCACTAGATAAAGATAACGTAGCTGGATTTAATTGTAGTTACTTAGCCATTGACTCACCGCGTAGCTTTGATGAGCTGATGTACGTGTTGATGTGTGGTACAGGCGTAGGCTTCAGCGTAGAGCGTAACTTCATTACCAAGCTGCCTGTGGTTGCTGAGAGCTTCCACAAGACTGACAGTGTTATTGTTGTTAGTGACAGCAAGATAGGCTGGGCATCTGCATTCCGTGAGCTGATAGCTATGCTGTACGCCGGTAAGATACCTACGTGGGACATGAGTAGGGTACGACCAGCAGGGGCTAGACTAAAGACCTTTGGCGGACGTGCAAGCGGACATGAACCACTGCTAGACCTGTTCAACTTCTGTGTAGAGATATTCCAGAAGGCCGCAGGACGTAAGCTGACGAGCATTGAGTGTCACGATGTAGTGTGTAAGATAGCGGACATTGTAGTGGTAGGCGGTGTACGTAGATCAGCTCTAATCAGCCTCTCTAACCTGTCTGATCCACGTATGGCGAAGGCTAAGTCAGGAGACTGGTGGAGGCATGAGGGCCACCGTAGGCTTGCTAACAACAGCGTAGCGTACACTGAGAAGCCAGACTTTGAGTCCTTCCTAGCAGAGATGCAGAACATGTACGAGAGTAAGGCGGGTGAGCGCGGTATCTTCAGCCGTGTAGCAGCACAGAAGATTGCAGCCCGTAACGGTAGACGTGACCCTGAGCAGGACTTTGGTACTAACCCATGCTCTGAGATTATCCTGCGTAGTAACCAGTTCTGTAACCTGTCAGAGATTGTAGTACGTCCTGATGACACACTGGCTACACTCAAGAAGAAGGCAGAGATGGCTGCTATCATTGGCACACTACAGGCTACCTTGACAGACTTCCGCTACCTGCGTAACTGCTGGAAGAAGAACACTGAGGAAGAGGCACTGCTGGGTGTCAGCATGACAGGTATCATGGATCACTACCTGCTGAGTAAGGGAGATTCTAAAGACTTAGCCAAGTGGCTGGAGGAGATACGTGATGTTGCTATTAAGACGAATAAGAAGTGGGCTGGAGTACTTGGGATTAATCAATCTACAGCTATTACATGCGTTAAGCCAAGTGGTACTGTATCTCAGCTTGTCGATTCTGCTTCTGGTATCCATCCTCGCTTCTCTAAGCATTACATTCGCAGAGTACGTAGCGACCACAAAGACCCGCTTGCGGTCTTCATGGGAATGGCCGGGTTCCCAGTAGAGCAGGACGTTATGTCACCTACGTCATCAGTATTTAGCTTCCCTATCAAGGCTCCAGATACCTCTGTGACCGTCAAGCAGGTAGGGGCTATGCAGCAGCTAGAGCTTTGGAAGGCTTACCAGAATCACTGGTGCGAACATAAGCCAAGTATCACTGTGTACTATACGGATGACGAGTTCTTGCAAGTAGCACAGTGGATATGGGAAAACTTTGATCTGTGTAGCGGGATTAGTTTGTTGCCATATAGTGACCATGTATATCAACAAGCTCCTTATGAGGACATCAATGCTGAGGAGTACGATAAGCTAGTAGCAGAGATGCCGGTGGGTGTGGATTGGAACGACCTGGAGAAGTACGAGGAAGAGGATAACACGACAGGAAGTCAAGAGTTAGCATGTGTAGGCGGTGCGTGTGAGATAGTGTAGACTCTGTAGGTACTAAAAAGCCCTGTGTAGATGACTGCACAGGGCTTTTTAGTTTACTCTCCAGTGGCTTCTTTAGCCTCTTGTAAAGACGCTATCGTTCTAATTGCTGTAGTAGGTAATATAATCTGAGCTTTTATAGCACCTTTACCTAGAGACTCTGTGAGGCCCAAAAGTTTTTTAGGTGGTGTATCTAAAGGAGCCGTCACTATCCTGTTAGCCTGAGCCAACAAGTTAGGCTTATTAGCTATAGTTCTTATTAACAGAGGACTTCCTAAATACAAACCAAGAACAGCTAATCCAGCAGCCCCTCCTGCCGTTAAAGCTGCTACACCAGCAGTAGCTCCACCTACCCCAACAAGACCTAAAGCAGCACTACTACTGTAGTAATCTAGCAAAGAGTTAATTCTTCGCGGTAAACTACCTTTCTCTAGTTTAGACAAAGACTCTACAAACCTAAACTGTTCTGGCGTAAGCATTTCTTTGTAGTGCCTTAACAATACCTTATCTTCCGAAGTAGCCCTAGTAGCTACTCTTTCTAACAGTCGTGGGTTGTTAATAACATCGCTTAAAGCATTAGCTCTTAAAGGTGCTAGTATCTCGTCCGCTGTTTTTTGTGACAGTCCAGCCTCTTTAGCCCAAGAGTTGACCCTGTTCTGAAGCGCGGAAAACTCGTTGTATGATGAGTTATTAGAGGGCAAGAACTTCTGAGCAAATGTTGGCTCCAGAGCCTCGCCTCTAGCAACCTTAGTCACTAACTGGTCATTAATAAGCTGTCCTGTTTCGTAGTTCCTTACAGACTCGTCTAGCTCTTTCCTAGCTTTGCCTATACCGGGAAAAAGAGAATCTAAATGCTTGTACTCAAAACCCTGTATATCTTTAAGTTTCTTAGCTAACGGAGCAGCCTTGTTAGGAGCTAGTTGTTTTTGTAAGTCCCAAGCAGTTTTGTACATGTTCCTGTAGGTGTCTATACTTACTCTGTCACCTTCCGAAAGAATAGCGTTAATGTTCTTCTGGTTTTCTACAAGACCCTGCATACCATCTACCATAGACTTGAGCGCACCTGTCGGTATTACCTGTGCAGCTCCTTCTTCAGTCTCGTCTTTAAATATCTTTTGGCTTGCGGCAGTCGCTCCTTTTTTAGATACGAGAGAATTAAACCTATCAACACGAGCGTCTAGCTTGTTTCTCCATCCGGTATAAGCAGCATCTCTAGCAGCTTTAGCTCTACCAGCTATTGCAGTTAGTTGAGGAATAAGCTCTTGACCAAGCTCAATAGTGTCTCTTGGTTTTGCTCCAGTTTTTGCAGCAGTGTTTATAAGACCTGTAGAAGAATTAGCTACCTTCTCTGCTAGTTTATAGCCAGCAGCTCCTAATCCTCCTCCTATAAGACCACCTAAACCTACTCCTAAAGACCCCTGAATAAGCCTAGACTCTAAGTCTTCTCCAGCTCCTACCCCAGCCAAACCTGCTTGTGTTGCTCCTGCTGCGGCTGTACGTGCTGCTGTTTGTCCTGCTGTAGCACCTCTTCCACCGACACCAAACAACAACTGCCCTGTTTTACCAAACAAACCGCCAAAAGGTATAGTAGCTACAGAGCCTGCAACTTGACCAGCAAGGTAAGAACCTCCAGTCTCTTCTTTATAGGCGCTGAGTAACGCATCCTCTTCAGCCTTACGAGTATCGTAGAGCTGGCTAAAGGTCTGCCCACTAGGGTTATCAGTCAGATAGGAGGCAGCGGCAGAGGCTCCTGCTATAATCTCGTCTGCAAACTCAAAGGTAGCTCCTTGTAAAGCACCTCTAGCAGCAGCGTCCACTGAAGAAACATCAGGGCTGTCTGCCATAGCATAATAAGCCTCTGCTTTATTAAGATATTCCTCAGTATCGACCAATGCTTGATTACTCTTGAGCCAAGACTTTAATTCTTCTTTAGTCTCAGGTGCTGGTTGCTTATCTATCCTGTCTTTTATAGAGTAGTATATTTCTGCCCTCTCAAGATACTCCTGAGTATCGACCAATGCTTGATTACTCTTGAGCCAAGCAGCCGTTTGTTCCATAGTTTCCCTATCTAGTGTAGACATGCTTAACCTCCGAACACTCTTTTGCTTTGATCTGCTAGTCTTTGAGAGGGTGTTCTTGTGTCTTCTTTTTCTTCCTCTTCAGGATCTACGTTTAACAGCTTATCTCTTTTTAATCTGTCTATTAAATCTTGACGTACAGGCTTCTGATTTGTTTCTGTAAAACCTCTTAATTTACCAACAAGCTCTTTGTTTTCTTTAGTATTGAAAGCCTCGTCTGCAAATTTAGACAGTTGTTGCTCCAAGTTTAAAGGGGGTTTCCCGCCGTTTTCTGCTATAAGTCTACGTTGTTCGTCTAAAATGTCGGCTTTTAATTTATGTGCTGAATCGTACACATCAAGAAGAAGTTTGTTACCTTCTGGAGACTTTAACAAATTAGGAACAGAGTCAATCAAAAACTCTAAATCTTTGTTAGAAGTAGCACCGGGTAGGCCCATGTCAGATTTAGGATTTCTAACAAGTAGTGCAAGTTGATTAGAGAGGGCTTCAAACACTTCTTGTTTTGCTAACCCTTCTATTTCTCGTCCGGGCATTAAAGCCTGTAAATAACCCCTAGCACTTTTAAGAGCTCCTGCAAACTTACCTGTTCCTGTTCCTCCCATGCTATCTAGTAGTTTACGCATAGTAGAAGTTTTTGTTCTTAACGCTAAAGAATTACTAAAAGCCTCACTTCTTTTCTGTATAGACCCCACAATGTTCCTCATTGTTTCTTCTTTAAACACTGCCTCAGTAGTGTCTATTAGTTTTAACAAATCTAGTCTTTTTTCTCCAGTAGCTTTATAGTGATCTTGATAAGCCTGCAAACTTTTAGGAGTATATTGTTGAGGATTAAGATTACCTAAACCAGCGTCTTCTGCGTCTGCTTTAAGTTTTTGTATACCTGCTGCCGTCTTAGCAGCTCCGACTGTATCACCACTGGCTAGTTGATACTTAGCTAGTTGAGACAACCCTTCTGGTGTTTCTAAGTCTAACTGACCCATAGCCTGAGCTACTGTTTCTTCATACGAAGGCGCTCCACCACGGGTTAAAGCTCCTATAGCTTGTCCCGTACCTGCTGTAGTCTGTGCGCCAAACTGTCCAGCAAAGCCAGCAGTACCGGGCATAGCCTGTACAGGAGCTGGGCCACCTACACCTGTCAACATCCTTGCAATATCTGTTCTAGCCATCTTAACCACCTCCTCCAAATATTCTACTAAATAACCCGCCCACAGCGCCTGCTGCTTGCTGCCTTAGAGCTGCTTCTGCCATGTCTTTTAACGAACCTGTAGGCATAGCCGCCACTGTAGCCTGCTGTTGAGGAGTAGCTGGAGTGCCTAAAGCAGCACCTAACAATCCTTGCTGCTGTTGTAGACGTAACTGATTAGCTAACTGCTCAGACTGTATCCTCGACTCTAAACCGCCTAGCTGTAATTGCCCTGCAATCTGTTGACCAGTCCTACGACCAACATCAGCATAACCAGCAGGAGTAGCACTAGCCTGTAGCATAGCAAGAGCTTGTTGTTGCGGCTGGTAGCCAGCAGTCATTAGACCTGTAGCACCTGCTAGAGCTTGCCGCTGCTCTGATAAGGCTTGCTGCCTAGCACCTAAATTGGCTCGTGTCATCGCCTCCTGACGCGCTGTCTCTTGCGCTAGTAGCTCAGGAGAAGAACCACCATAAGCAGCAGAAGATAGTCCTAAACGGCCCTGGGACAGCATACGAGCCTCTGTAGCAAGACGCTGACGCTCCTCTTCAGGACGCTGTGTAGCTCTTATCTGCTCATATATAGCAGCTTGTTGTTCCGTAGGGTCTTGACCTACCTGACCAAATAATCCCTGTGCCTGACCCAATAGTTGCGCTTGTAGAGCTTGTTGCTCTGGAGACAGGTCAATACCAAAACCACCTTCAGCAGTAGTAGAAACACCACCTAATCCACCAGTAACGGTGTAGGGTCTAAACTGTGTAGCCTCGCGCCCTTCTTCTGCTAGTAAACCTAACTGCTCTTGAGTTTCTCTGCCTAGCTGTTGAACATCTTGTATGTTTTCACGACCTAAGTAATATTGACCAGCACCTCTGAGCAAGTTCTGAATCATGTTACTACCGCCAGCGGCTTGGCCAGTCTGCGGAGAACTAAGCATGGTTTGTGTCTGTTGCGTTGTTTGTTGGGTAGAGGGTGTAAGTGTTGGCTGATAATCTAAACCAAACAAACTAGCCATTGTGTTGTTAGCTGACGCTAGATCAAACGAAGGGAAAGCAGAAGAGCCTATATCGTACAAGCTAGGTACAGACAAGCTAGACTCTATTTGCTGTGCCATTGTAGGAGGAACATAGCCAGTAATAGGATTAGCAATAAAACTACCTGTATTAGAAGGCGCGAAAGGATTTGCTACCGTTATATCTGGCATTTGAAACAGTTGATTCTCTATTTGTGGTACCATTGTAGGAGGAATATAGCCAGTAGGATTTGCTACCGTTATATCTGGCATTTGAAACAGTTGATTCTCTATTTGTGGTACCATTGTAGGAGGAATATAGCCAGTAGGATTTGCTACCGTTATATCTGGCATTTGAAACAGTTGATTCTCT
>Ga0228636_1000279_pt1 | contig 14384 bp, 8 predicted proteins | sample 45DmetaG_FD_182709 | JGI IMG/M metagenome (GOLD analysis project Ga0228636, IMG submission 182709) | Seawater microbial communities from Monterey Bay, California, United States - 45D | ecosystem: Environmental > Aquatic > Marine > Coastal | place: USA: California | collected 2016-11-03 | reverse complement strand
CTGTTAATGGTAAAGTAGATATGTTAGAAGGATTAAAAGAAAATGTAATTGTAGGTAAAAGAATACCTGCAGGTACAGGAATGAGAAAATACGACAATGTTATTGTTGGTCCTAAAGACGAAATAGAACAAAGTTTCTAAAGTATAACGTGTAAACGTTTAAATATTTAAAGTTGAATTGTTTACTGTAATTTTAATTACACTATTCAATTCAACTTTTTCTTTTTTAATAAGATGATATAATTGCATCAATAAACAAACAAAATTTTTAACCATGGAAGAAAATCAAAATAAAGAAGGCCAATTAAATATTGAATTAGATCAAGAAGTAGCAGAAGGTACCTATTCTAACTTAGCAATTATTAATCACTCAATGTCAGAATTTATTGTTGACTTTATTAATATTATGCCTGGTGTGCCAAAAGCAAAAGTAAAATCTAGAATAATTTTAACACCACAACATGCTAAAAGGTTAACAAAAGCTTTAGCAGATAATGTTCGTAAATTCGAACAACAACATGGAGAAATTAAAGATTATGAACAACCTCCTATTCCAATGAATTTTGGGCCTACAGGTCAAGCATAAAAAAGAATTGATGAAATAATTTAATTTCATCTTTTCTTATGGTTATTTTTTTCTTTCTATAATGTTATTAAAAAGTAAATATAAACGTAACTTTTTATATAATTTAATATATTATTTATTTTAACTTAAAATAAATTTAATTTTTAGAATATAATTTTGGTTTTATAAAATTAAATTCTAAAAAATGAAAAATCAAAATACTCTTAAATTAATTTCTACATTAATTTTTATAATTTTTTCAATATTAAAAGTATCATCACAAACAGGAAACCTACAAGGAACTATTTCAGATGAAAATGGAATTTATGTTCCAGGGGCAAATGTTGTTATAAAAAAACTTAAAAAAGGAGATATTACAGATTTTGATGGAAGATTTACAATAGTAGATGTACCAGTTGGAACTTATCTATTAACAGTTTCTTATTTAGGATATAAGAATATTTCAAAAACTATTGAAATTATAAATGGTAAGACAACCCAAATTTCCCTAGAATTAAAATCTGGAGACATAGAGCTTGACGAAATTCGTATTACTTCAGCTATCCTTAGAGGTCAAGCAAAGGCATTAAATACACAAAAAAATAATATTAACATAACAAATGTTGTATCCACAGATCAAATAGGAAAGTTTCCAGATGCAAACATAGGTGATGCTGTAAAAAGAATCCCTGGTATTACAATGCAGGTTGATCAAGGTGAAGCAAGAAATATTATTATTAGAGGTTTATCACCACAGCTAAACTCTGTTACATTAAACGGAAGTAGAATCCCATCTGCTGAAGGAGATAATAGAAATATTCAAATGGATTTAATTCCATCTGACATGATACAAACCATTCAAGTTAATAAAGCGATTACACCAGATATGGATGCAGATGCAATTGGTGGTTCTGTAAATTTAGTAACTAGAACTGCTCCTCAAGGATTTAGATTATCTGCAACTGGAGGTTCAGGTTTAAACACAATTACAGGGAAAAGAATTTTAAATGGTTCTTTTTTAGTTGGTGATCGTTCAAAAAATCAAAAAATAGGTTGGATGATTGGAGCTACTATAAATGACAATGATTTTGGTTCTGATAATATTGAATTTGAATGGGATGACGATGTTACTGATTTTGTTAAGGAACATGATATCAGAACTTATTTGGTACAAAGAGTAAGAAGAAGTTTTTCAGCTAACTTTGATTTCAAACTTAACAATAACCATGAGTTGTATATAAAAACTATGTATAATTGGAGAGATGATAGAGAAAATAGATATAGATTAAGATATACTGATATTGAATTGATTGATGATACTAACCCATCATTAGGATATCAAGCCGAAATAAGAAGAGAAACAAAAGGTGGTATAGACAATAATAGAAATAAAAATGCCCGTCTAGAAGATCAACGCATGCAAAACTATACCTTAGGTGGAAATCATTTATTAGGTAAATTACAAATTGATTGGTTGTCTTCTTATGCTGCTGCTTCAGAAGAAAGATTAAATGAACGTTACATTACATATAGGTTAAAAGACGTTGCTTTAAATACTCCAGATTTATCTAATCCAGAGTTTCCGGTAATTACTCCCTCGGTTATGCCTGCTTTAAATTCTTATGAATTAAGAGAAATAACAGAAGAAAACCAATTTACAGAAGAATCAGATTTCAATACATTTTTAAACTTCAAATTGCCAATTAAAAATGGTTCTATCAAATTTGGTGCTAGAGCGCGTTTAAAAGAGAAGAATAGAGATAATAATTTCTTCGAACTAGAGCCCAATACTAATGCTTTCGATGATTTCTCAGCTTTATCTTTAACTAATCAAACAGATGCTAACTATTTAGCAGGTAGTCAATATGTTGCAGGTAATTTTGTTGATCCAAAATATTTAGGTCAATTAGATCTAGCAGATTCATCTTTATTCAATTCTGAAGACAAAAAAGATGAGTATTTAGGTGGTAATTATACTGCAGAAGAAAACGTGTATGCAGGTTATCTAATGTCAACTTACAATATAAATGATAAGTTTACAATTCTTGGTGGGATAAGATTAGAAAGCACAGATATTACTACAACAGGAAATATAGTAAATTTTGATACTAATGGAGATTTTGAAAGTGTAACTATGACTACTGAAAAAAACTCTTACACTAATGTTTTACCAAGTTTACATTTCAAATATAATTTAGATAAGAATTCATCTTTACGTTTTGCTTGGACTAACACTATTGCAAGACCAAATTATATAGACATCGTTCCTTTTAAAAATATTATCAGAGAAGATAATGAAATTGAATTAGGTAATCCAGATTTAAAACCTACTACTTCTATGAATTTCGATTTACTAGGTGAAACTTATTTTAAAAATTTAGGACTTTTATCAGGAGGTGTTTTCTTTAAAAAAGTAGATGATTTTATATATACTTCAGTTTCTAAAACTACTGATGATAGTTTAGGTCAGGGTACTACAGGTTTTGATGCATTTAGACCATTAAATGGAGATGAAGCATCAATTTTTGGTGCTGAAATTGCAATTCAAAGACAATTAGATTTTTTACCAGGTTTTTTAAAGAATTTAAGCATATATGCTAATTATACCTATATAAATTCTAATGCAGACGGAGTAAGAAATAGTGATGGAGATTTAAGATCTGATATTGATTTACCAAATACATCTCCGAATATGTTTAATGCATCTCTTGCATATGCAGATAAGAAGTTTAGTATACGCTTATCAGCAAATTTTTCAGACGCTTATATTGATGAAATAGGGGGAAATGCTCTTGAAGACCGTTACTATGATAAACAATTCTTTTTAGATTTTAATGCCAACTACACAATTAATGATAATTTAAGAGCTTATGCTAGTGTTAATAACATAACAAACCAACCTTTACGTTATTTCCAGGGTAGAAGAAACAGAACTATGCAGTCTGAATATTACGGACAAAGAATTGCTTTTGGTTTAAAATATGATTTATTTAAAAAAAAGTAATATGAAAAAAGTTAGAATAAAATCATTGACAAATGGCATCTTTTTACTAGGTGCCTTTGTTTTTTTTTCATGTTCTAAAAAAGATATAATACATAAACCAGATATTATTACAGAACAAACATTAAGTGATACAGATGATCCAGCTATTTGGATAAATAAAGCAGAACCTGCTAATAGTATTGTTTTTGGAACAGATAAGGAAACTAATGGAGCAATTTATGCTTTTGATTTAAATGGTAAAATTTTAGTAGATAAAACAATAAAGAATGTCAAAAGACCTAATAATATAGATTTAGAGTATGGTTTTAGCTTAAATGATACAACAACAGTCGACTTTATTGCCTTTACAGAAAGAGAAAGACAACAAATACGTTTTTTTTCAGTGCCAGATATGAAACCAATAGACAATGGTGGTTTTAAAGTTTTTGTAGATGAAAACAATGTTGAGTTCAAGTTACCTATGGGTATTGCTATATATAAATCAGAGCAAACAAATAATTTTTATGTCATTGTTGGTAGAAAAACAGGTCCAAAAGAAGGTTATTTATACCAATATCATTTAAAAGTTGAAAACAGTATTATAAAACCAGTTTTAGTTCGAAAATTTGGAAAATTTAGTGGAAAAAAAGAAATCGAAGCTATAGCTGTAGATAATGAAAAAGGGTACGTTTATTACTCAGATGAAATGCATTGTATTAGAAAATATTATGCTGAACCATCTCTGGGAAATAAAGAAATATCTTGTTTTGGTGGAGAAACTTTCCTTAGGGATATAGAAGGAATTGCAATTGCTAAAACTGATTCTGAAAACGGAGTAATCATTGTATCTGATCAACAAAGAGGTGCATTTAATTTGTTCGATAGAATTACAAATAAATTTATAAAAGCAGTAAACTTATCTACTTTTCAAACTGATGGGTGTGAAGTAGTAACTACACCTTTAAATACCAAGTTTGATACTGGTCTTTTTGTAGCAATGAATGATAATCGTAACTTTTATTTTTACAATTTAGAAAAAATTTTAAAAGAATAGTATTTACATGTAATTTTAAAAGTTATTTATGAATTAAATAATATAGTTTTTTTCTTTAAATTTTTAGAAAGTAATTAACAATCAATTTACAATACAAAGTGAAGTTTTTCTTCACTTTTTTTTACATTATTAATAAAAATAATTTATATAATTTATAAAAAACATATATAAAAATTTATAAATTATATTTTTCATCTTTGTACCATCAAAACATTAATGATGGAAAAAATACAGACTAAAAGAGAATCAAAAAAGTTTAACGAAAACGATATAGTTAGAGTAGCTGTTGCTCATGGTGATGGAATTGGTCCTGAAATTATGAATGCAACTTTAAAAATCTTAGATGCTGCAGGTGCAAATATTAAAGCAGATCCTATAGAAATAGGAAAAAAGGTGTATTTATCTGGTAATTCTGCAGGTATAGAAAAAAGCGCATGGCAAACCATCAATAAGAATAAAATTATATTAAAAGCTCCTATAACCACTCCACAAGGTAAGGGTTACAAAAGTTTAAATGTTACTTTACGTAAGTCTTTAGGTTTATTTGCCAATGTTAGACCTGTAAGTGCATATGCTCCTTATGTAGAAACAAACTTTCCAGAAATGGATGTGGTTATTGTAAGAGAAAATGAAGAAGATTTATATGCAGGTATAGAGCATCAACAAACACAAGATGTTGTGCAGTGTTTAAAGTTAATTACAAGACCTGGTTGCGAAAAAATTGTAAGATATGCTTTTGAGTATGCTAAAGCTTATGGTAGAAAAAAAGTAACATGTATGGTTAAAGATAATATTATGAAATTAACAGATGGTTTGTTTCATAATGTCTTTAAGGAAATTGCTTTAGAGTATCCAGAAATAGAAAGTAATTCAGAAATTATAGATATTGCTTCAGCACGTTTAGCTGCTCATCCAGAGAGATATGATGTTGTTGTAACCTCTAATTTATATGGAGATATTATATCTGATATTGCAGCAGAAATCGCTGGTTCTGTGGGTATGTGCGGTTCAGCAAATATAGGTTCTAATGTAGCAATGTTTGAAGCTATACATGGTTCTGCACCAGATATTGCTGGTCAAAAAATAGCAAATCCTTCTGGTCTTTTAAATGCAGCTATTTTAATGTTATCACATTTAGGTAAAACTGAAATTGCAGATACTATTAAAAATGCTTGGTTAAAAACATTAGAAGATGGGTACCATACAGCAGATGTATATCAAGCAAATTTATCTAAAGAAAAAGTATCTACAAGTAGGTTTGCAGATATGGTAATTAAAAACTTAGGAGAAAAACCTACAAAGCTACCATTGAGTAAATTATCTTCAGGAAAAGGAGAGATTGTAATTCCTGAATATGTTAGAAAAGAAGAGAAGCAAGAATTGGTTGGTGTTGATGTTTTTATCAATTGGAAAGGTAATAATCCAAAAATAATTGGTGATGCTTTATCAAGTTTAGACTCATTTAAAATGAAGCTTAAGATGATAACAAATAGAGGTGTAAAAGTATATCCTAATGGATTACCAGAAACCTATTGTACAGATCATTGGAGATGTAGATTTGTAGATGCTGAGTCTAAAACTGAAGGTCAAACTGTTTACAATGTTATTGAGTTTGAAAAAGTAATTGCTTTATTATCTAAACTTCATAACGAAGGTTTTGAAGTTATTAAAACAGAAAATTTATATGAGTTTGATGGAAAGAGAGCATTCTCTTTAGGTCAAGGTGAATAAATAAATTTGAGTTAAGTTAATGTTTAAGTGGCTATAGATCTGTAGATGTATAGTCACTTATTTTTTTTACAACTTCTTTTTGTTGGTATTTAGATTGTAAAATCTGATGATCTATAAAAGAAATCATTTCTCTAAAGTATACAAACATTGGTTTCGAGTTCCAAGAATGATTTCCATTTTGTATAGTATATAAATTGTAAGAAGTATTTAATTCCTTAAGCTTATTTGCTATTGCTTTAGAACCATAAAGCTGCAAATAGCCTTTTTTATTTTTTTTACAATAATGATGAGGAGCTACATTGTAGGGTACTAATTTATCTTTTGTGCCATGAAATAATAAAGTAGGGATAGCACTTTTAGTTGAGATTTTTTCTATTGAAGTTATTGCACCAGCCATGGCTATTACTCCTGCATACTTAAATTCTTCTTCTAAGATTTTATTCTCGTAAACATAGGCTAAATTTAAAATTGCTTCTGCTCCAGCACTAGAACCAACTAATATTACTTTAGTCGTATCAATATTAAATTTTTTCTTATTATCAATTAAATATTTTGTGGCATAACTTATATCTTCAGAGGCTTTTATAAAAGCTTCTTTTTTCAAGCTAGCCTCTGTGTTACAACCAAACCCTAATTTTTTCATGGTTAATCTGTAAGAAATAGAAGCTACAGCAAACCCGTTTTTTGCCATCTTTGAGCAATAATTTTTTATGTAATTTTCATCTCTTGTTCCTCCAGAAAAACCACCTCCATGAACATATAAAATTAGAGGTTTTGTGTTTTTATAATTAATAGATTGATAGAAATCTAACTGTAATTTTTTTTTGTTTTCAAAAGTATGATAAGTATAAGTTTCTTTAGTAATTGACTTAGATTTATCAATAAAATTTTGTTTTGATGCACAGCCTAAAAGAAGTAATGAAACTACTAAAGTTAAAAAGTAAAGTTTATATTTTGTAATCATATAAACTATATTAAGATTTAATTTTATCAAATAACTTTCTTAAATTATTATATAAAAATGCATTTGTTTTTACATAATAGAAAGAAATAAAACAGACGATAAATAAAAATAAAATGGCTCCAATTACAGCTTGAGTTGGATTTAGAGTTTTTCCAATAATTTTATTAAGTCCATATCCAGTAAAACTACCATAAATTATAATAAAATGAATGACATAAATAGATAATGTTTTTTGACCAATTTTTAATACTAATGGAAATTTTAAATAGTTTTCAAAAGCATAAAAAAGAGCAAAATAGAGTAGAACATTTCCAAACCTTGTAAATAAATAATTATAACTAGCAGAATCCATAAATAATTGAATATCTGTTAATTTAGATATTGTTGTTAATAAATAAGATGAATAAAATATTAATATAAAACCAACAAAAAAAAATGAAATTATGGTAATTAATTTGAAGTTGTTTTTAGTTAAGTTTTTAAAAAATAATGTTGCCAAAAATGCTCCTAAAGAAACATAGCCAAACCATGGTATTATTCTAAAAACAGATCCATTATTTTTAGAAATATAGTTACTGAATATTAAAGGAATATTATCTGGATTTAGATTTCTGTATAAAGGTTCAGTTAAAAATATAAGAATTCCTAATAGTAAAGTAGATAAAGAAAATATGGTGTTTTTTTTAAAACAAATGATGTAAACCAATATCACTAAAATTAGACTTAATCCAATGCATTGTAAAACATCAACAGCTAAAAAATAAGTAGTAAACTTTCCAGAAAGCCATTTAAATATTGGAGCTCTTAATAAATAACCAACTCCTATTAAAAAAAAACCTCTAATAATTCCTTTTTTAATTCTTAGTTTTTCATTCCCTTTTTCTTTAGCTTTAAGTAAGAGATAGGTAAAAATTAATCCTGAAATTGTAAAAAAGGTTGGGGCAGTAATACCTCTAAAATAGCTCCAAATTTTAAAAGTAGTTGAGCTTATATCTCTATATTCTATAGATAAAAGTGTATCTATAAAATGCCCTTGCAACATCATTAAAATGGCAAATGCTCTTACAATATCAATAAAATATAATCTCTCTGAATTCAAAAAACTTCTTTAAAATTTAAAGATAGATAATTTATTGATTTTTAAAATACTTCTAGATAAATAAGTGTATTTGTATTGTAATTTAAAATTGAGTAGAGTTAAGCTTTTCTAGTTTTATTTAATAAATAAAAATCAGCTAAAACTAAAGCTGTCATAGCTTCCACTATAGGTACAGCTCTTGGTACAACACAAGGATCATGTCTTCCTTTACCCATAATTTCAGTTTCTTCACCTTTAGAGTTTATGGTTTGTTGATTACTCATAATTGTAGCTACAGGTTTAAAAGCTACTCTAAAATAAATATCCATACCATTTGAAATCCCTCCTTGTATACCTCCAGAAAGATTAGATTGGGTAGAGCCATCTGCATTAAAAATATCATTGTGCTCAGAGCCTTTCATTCTTGCTCCACAGAAACCACTTCCAAATTCAAATCCTTTTACAGCATTTATAGATAACATTGCTTTACCAAGTTCTGCATGTAATTTATTAAAGATAGGTTCACCTAAACCAATAGGCATATTTTGTGCAACACAAGTAATAGTACCACCAATAGTATCTCCAGCTTTTCTAATTTCTTTTATTTTAGAAATCATTTTTTCTGCAGAATTTTCATCTGGACAACGTACAATATTACTTTCAGTTTTTTTAAAATCTAACTCTTGATAAGGTTTATCAATAAAAATATCTCCAACAGATGAGGTAAACGCATTAATTTTTATACTTGATAATAATTGCTTTGCTAAAGCACCAGCTACAACCCAATTTGCAGTTTCTCTTGCAGAACTTCTTCCTCCACCTCTGAAATCTCTTAGACCATATTTCTGATCATAAGTATAATCTGCATGAGAAGGTCTATATACATCTGTATTATGATTATAGTCTTTACTTTTTTGGTTTGTATTTTTAATAATAAAGCCAATAGATGTTCCTGTGGATATACCTTCAAAAATTCCTGATAAAAATTCAACTGTATCAGGTTCTTTACGTTGAGTCACAATTTTTGACTGACCAGGTTTACGCCTATTTAATTCTTCTTGTACAACATCTAAATCTAATTTTACTCCAGCAGGAAAACCATCAATAATACCACCAATAGCAGTACCATGAGATTCTCCAAAAGTTGTTAATTTTAATAAATTTCCAAAAGAATTAAATGACATATGAAATACTTATAATTTAGCTAGCAAATATAAGAAACTAGCTAAAAGGAATTTGATTTTAAATTATAAAAGATGATTTCTAATTAATTTAATTTTTTAATAAGTGTTGATTATTAATAAGATAGAAATTTGTTAGTCTTATATTCAAGATAAGATAAAATTTCATAATTTTTTGTTTCACAAAATAAAAAAGCTTTCTATATTTGCATCCGCATTCAGAGAATATCTGATGAGACTTCTGGAGAAATGGCAGAGTGGTCGAATGCGGCAGTCTTGAAAACTGTTGACTGTAACAGGTCCGGGGGTTCGAATCCCTCTTTCTCCGCATTTAAAAACCGTAATTACTTTATTAATAAGTACTTACGGTTTTTTATTTCTATTTTTAGTCAGTTGTTAGTCAGTTGTAGTTTAAATGTACAGTTTTTTATTATTCTAGTAATTGCTAAACAATAACATTAAGATAATACTGCCATCAATTTAATACCTGTTTGTATCAATAGGATTTAACAAAGGTTTACTGCTGATAAATCTCTATTAAAATAAAAAGGTTAAAAAAAACGCCAAAAAAACTCAGCCATCATTCTCAAAACAACACCCTCATATCAATTTAAAAGTCAGTTTCTGAAATGTGCATGTATCGTGAAATGTATACATAGTCTAACTACTATGAATATCTAATAGTTATTTTAGAAATGAGGTTATAAAAGTATTTATTCTATTATGAAATAATTTTTTTAAATTGAAATCAAATTAGATTTATAATCATTTTTAATAAAAATTAATAAAACTTTTTAAAGAGCTAAAACTGAAATTTAAGGAATAGCGATTAGCAGTAAGGGTATAATTGTTAATCATGTAAAAAAAAATTCTTTACAACTAATATAAAAAACTATCAGTCTCAGAACTAGAACAAATTTATTGGAATAGCATCAAAGTAATGGTGTAAAAATAGATAAAGAGAAACTTTTAATCTGATTTTATTTCTATACCATATCTATGAAAAATACTAACAATAAATTTTATTTTTATTTATCCAAATCAATTAAATATTCAACTAAGTTTTGGTCGCGATTTAGTTTTAGTTTTTTTCTAAGTCTGTACCTAGCAAGTTCCACGCCTCTTGTTGTAATATTTAAGAATTTTGAAATTTCCTTAGAACTCATATTCATTCTAAGAAAAGCTGCTAATTTTATTTCTCTTGGAGATAAACGAATATTGTTGTTTGATAATTTTTTTAAATAATTACCATGAACCTGATCAAAGTGATACGCAAATTTGTTCCAATAATCTTCATCTGACAATTCCTGATCAATACTTTTAATTATGTGTTTGAGTCCTTGAGTAGATCCTCCTTTATTTATAGAATTACTAATTTTTTCTTTAACATTTTGAATAAATTCCTTGTTTTTTAGTAATTGCATCGTAATTGATGTCAATTGATCGTTCTTAAGGTCGAGTTCAGTTTGTAGTTTTTCAGTATGTAATTTATCAATCTCATCATCTTTAATTTTAAGTTCTTTTTCTTTTTCTTTGGTTATAATTAATTTTTCTGTTTTATACTTTTTACGTTGAACTAATGGAATTAATATAAAAGTAGATAAACCAATAACAAAATAAATTAATTTAGCTACTTTTGTAGCATACCATGGTGCTAAAATCTCAAATGAAATACTTGAAATTTTACTTTCATTTCCATATAAGTTTTTTGCTTTTACTTTAAAAGTATATTTACCATAAGGTAGGTGATTATAATCTTTTTCATTCATTGATGACCATTTAGACCAATTATTATCTAAAGGTGATAATTTATAACTATATGTTATATTTTCATAACCATCAAAGTAAGGTGATGCGTAGTTTATTTTTATGTTTTGGTCTGAATTTAATTCTAATTCTTTTGTAAAAGAAAAATGTTTAATGATCTTTTTAGGGTTTGTACTTTTTGAAACTTCTATAGATCTTAGTATCACTGAAAAATCTTTGTTAATATAATGTTCTTTTAAAGGGTTGTAATGAATAAAACCTTCTTTGGCGCCAACAAGAATATTTTGTTTGTTAATAATAGTAATATTTTGAAGATCGTCATTTATAAATTTATTAATATGTTTAAATACAGAGGTGTCTTTTTGAAATTTACCATAGCTTTTTTCCTTTAGAACACCAAATTTTTGATTTTGGATATAAAAAATAGAATTATTTTCATCTGTTACTAATTTACTTACATGATCTTTACCAAGCATTTTATCAAAAAAAGTATTAGAAGAAAATTTTAAAGTTTTTGGATTGAAATCATAAATACCTTGCTCTGAAGTAAAAACTAACTTACCGTTTAATATATAAGAACTTATTAAAATGTTAGACGGAAATCCACTGTGTTTTCCAAAATGCTGAATGGTTTTTTTTAGTTGTAAATTACTATCCAAATGTAATCTGTATGCACCTTTATAACCGTGAGTCATCCATAATGTAGAATCATTTTCAAACTCTAAAATTCTCGAAGATTCATTCAAGTTAGGAATTTCTCCTGATCTATTCCATTTACCATTTATCTTTTTAAAAGATCTAATACCTTGATAATCTCCTCCTAATATAATATTAGGATCATTTGTCTTTTTAAATTTCCAGCTTCCAATATCATGAAATTTTTCTAAACTATTATCGTTAATTTTAAAAGCACCTTTATTATGATTTAAAAATAATTCGTCATCAATTTGTGAAAAATTCCATACTTGTCCCTCACTCCCTTTAAAAAAAATATATTTAGATGGATAAGTAAGTTCGCTGTATAAATTTTGAGTAAATACACCATTATTAGTTCCTAAATAAATTTTATTTTTAAAATTATGAACTGCATATCCACTACCTTCAACACCAACTTCTTCATTTATCAAAGAAAATGGTAAACTAATTTTCAAATAATCAATACCGTTATTTAGTGCAACCCATAAATTATTAAAATTATCTTCATAAATTGACTTAACTGTTCTATCAGATATACCATTATTTTTTGTGAAATGTTTTTTGATTGTTAAATTAGGATTAAGAATAAAGAGCCCATTATTTTGAGTACCAATAGCAAAATCTCCATTGCTTAGTTTAATAGCTGAATTAATTGATCCAAATTTTATTGAATAATCTATAAATGGTGTATTTAATTGATTGGACTTAAAAACAATACCATTTCTGCTGAAATAAATATCATCATTTACATTTTCCAAAATGCCAACAATTTCTGGTAATAATTGTGTACCTGAGATATGTTTAAAATCACTGTCAACAAATTCAAATAAACCTTTTTCATAGATTTGAACTATAAGTTTATTCCTATGTTTAAAGGATGCTTGTAAAAAGCCAGGTGAGTTCAATTCTCTTATTTCTGAACCATTATAAACTAAAAGTTTACTTTCTGTATTAAAAAAAATACTACCATTAATTTCAATAATTTTCCATATTTCTGCTATTGATTTAGGGTTAGGCTCTAAGTTATCTATTAATGAAGTGAACTCAAAGCCTTTTTTTGTATTTTCAAAATAACCTATTTGATTTTGCCCCCCTACAAAAACTCTGTTTTCTCTACCTACTTTGACCCCTCTAACTTTTGTTGATAAAGGCACTTTGTATTTTTTCCATTCGTTTCCATCAAATTCTAAAAGTCCCTTATTATTTGCAACATATAATATGCCATTGGCATCTTGATCAAAACTCCAATTTTGAATGCCACCCTTGTAGTGTTCTGAATTAAAATGTGATTTTAGAGGGATTTTATTCAATATAAACAAATCATTTGTTTGTGAATAAAAATCACTGATGAACAAAAAAATAAAAATCAAATTGAGTACTCGAAAATACATATAGAGAGTTGAATAAATTTATCTAATGTATTAATAAAATTAATTAAACTCAATAAAATTAGTTATAAATAATTTTTATGAGAGGTTTTGATGAGTTAAATATTGAGTGATTATAAGTTTTTGATGTAGTGATTTTTTTTTAAAAGATATATTAAATAATAATTTAGCAACGTGTTTTGTGGTGTTTATAGTTGTTTTTTTTGTAAACTCAATAACTATAAAGTAAGTTATGCAAAACATAGACTTTTTAGGAATATACTTAATTGTTTATAAACATATAGATTAACTTATTCCTAATTCACAATTAACTTAAATTATTATATAATTATGAAAAAAATTACTTTACTTTTTATTTTAACTTTTAGTGTGATTACTGCTCAAGAAGTAACACACATCGATTTCGACACAAACAATCCTAATATTGTTTTTAATAGTTGGAATACATCTTCAACTTTTGCAAAAGTGGCTAATCCAGCTTCTGATGCTACAAATGCGTCTGCATTTGTAGGTCAATTTACTGCAGGTAGCGATAATGGAATTGGAATTGGAGTTATAGATCCTACAACCGTGTTTACTTCACCTTTTAATTTAGTATCAAATCCAGTATTTAAAATGAAAGTTTTTTCTACAGAAGAAATAGATGTTACTTTTCATCTAGAAAATTCTCCAGATTGGGGTAATAATATAGAAGTAACATCTTCAATAACTGCTGCCGACATTAACAAATGGGTAGAGTTAACTTTCGATTTTTCTGCAGATGCTACTAACATTTATATGAATAATATTGTTATTATTATAGGAGGGGCAAATACCACACAAGGAGATATTTATTTCTTTGACGATATTAAAGGACCTGCAATTTATTCTTCGCCAGCAGCAGATTATAGTCCAGCTAATGGTACGTCTGACGTTTCCATTAATACCAATTTAGAAATAGGTACAAATGGAAATTTCAGAAACTTAGACGACTCTGAA
>Ga0228636_1000269_pt1 | contig 14717 bp, 15 predicted proteins | sample 45DmetaG_FD_182709 | JGI IMG/M metagenome (GOLD analysis project Ga0228636, IMG submission 182709) | Seawater microbial communities from Monterey Bay, California, United States - 45D | ecosystem: Environmental > Aquatic > Marine > Coastal | place: USA: California | collected 2016-11-03 | reverse complement strand
TATCAATAGCATAATCAATATTTAATTTTGTTCCAGAAAAGATGATTCTTTCCATTTCTCTTATAAGTTCACTCATTTCTAATCCCTTAGATTTTGCTATATCATCTAAAGGAAGTTTCTTATCTGTATTCTGGATTATAAAAAGTTTTAAACCAGAATTTACTCCTGTACTTTTTACAATTAAATCATCTGGTCTAAGAATATCATTATCTTCTACATAATCAGCTATTAATTTTACAAAATCCTTTCCAAATTTTCTAGCTTTACCCTCTCCTACACCATGCACTTTAGAAAGTTCATCCATAGTAATAGGATATTTAAGAGCCATATCATCTATAGAAGGATCTTGAAAAACAGCAAAAGGAGGTACTCCTTGTTTATTAGCTACTTTTTTACGTAAATCTTTTAATAGCTTAACTAACTTTTCATCAGCTGCACCTCCAGAAGATTTAGAATTTGTAATTATAGTATTATCATTTTCTTCATTATATTCATGATCTAAAGTCATCATAAATGAAGTAGGATATTTTAGATAAGCTTCACCTTCTTCAGTAATTTTTACAACACCATATTGTTCAATTTCTTTCTTAATAAAGTTTACAACTAATACCTGTCTAATTAAAGCCATCCAATAAGAACTAGTTTTACTTTTTCCTATTCCAAAAAATGGTTGTAAATGAGTTTTATGTGAGGTTAATAAAGCGTTTTCTTTACCAATTATAGTATTAACTATTTCTTTTGCTTTATACTTTTGTAAAGTTTCTTTTATAACATTTAATAATATGACAACGTCATCTTTTGCTTCTTGTTTCTTCTTTGGATTTCTAGAATTGTCATCCATATCAGCTCCTTCTCCATTCTTCTCATCAAACTCTTCTCCAAAATAGTGTAATAAATATTTACGCCTATTCATAGACGTCTCTGCATAACCAACTACTTCTTGTAATAATGCATGACCAATTTCTTGTTCAGCTACAGGTTTGCTGGCCATAAACTTCTCTAACTTTTCAATGTCTTTATAGGCATAGAATGCTAAACAATATCCTTCTCCATCATCTCTACCTGCTCTTCCAGTTTCTTGATAATAACTTTCTAAACTTTTGGGTATGTCATGATGAATCACAAATCTTACATCTGGCTTGTCTATACCCATTCCAAAAGCAATTGTCGCTACAACCACATCACAATCTTCCATCAAAAACATGTCTTGATGTTTTACTCTAGTTTTAGCATCTAAACCAGCATGATAAGGCACAGCATTAATTCCATTAACTTGTAAAATTTGAGCAATTTCTTCTACTTTCTTACGACTTAAACAATAAATAATTCCAGATTTTCCTGTTCTTTGTTTAATAAATCGAATAATATCTTTCTCTACTTCTTTTGTTTTTGGTCTTACTTCATAAAATAAATTAGGTCTATTAAAAGAAGCTTTAAAACGATTAGCATCAGTAATTCCTAAAGTTTTTAAAATATCTTCTTGTACTTTTTCTGTTGCAGTAGCTGTTAAACAAACCACAGGTACATTATCGATTGCTTTAATAATATGTTTTAGGTTTCTATATTCGGGTCTAAAATCATGACCCCATTCAGAAATACAGTGAGCTTCATCTATAGCTACAAAAGAAATTTTTTGTGTACGTAAAAAAGTAACGTATTCTTCTTTTATTAAAGATTCTGGAGCTACATAAAGTAATTTTGTAATTCCATTTGAAATATCTTCTTTAACCTTAGCTACTTCAGTTTTATTTAAAGAAGAATTTAATACATGTGCTACACCATCGTTTTCTGATATACCTCTAATAGCATCAACTTGGTTTTTCATTAAAGCAATTAAAGGAGAAACTACAATTGCTGTCCCTTCTTTCATTAATGCTGGTAGTTGATAACATAAAGATTTACCACCACCTGTTGGCATTATCACAAAGGTGTTTTCTCCATTTACAACACTTTCAACAACCTTTTCTTGTAAACCTTTAAAGGTGTTAAATCCAAAATACTTTTTTAAAGAACCATGTAAATCCATTCCCATAAAAATCTATATCTATTTAAAAAGAAACCAAACAAATATTATTTGATGAAACTTATTTTTAACGTAAATTTGCTCGTTTCTATATCTAAAGATATAACTTTTTTTTTATTTTGATAAAACAAGTATAGTTTGAAAAATATTTCGATAATCGATATTGCCAAAGACACCATACGTCTAGAAAGTGAAGCCATTCAAAATTTAGCTCAATTAATTGATGGTAATTTTGAAAAAGCAGTAAAATTCATTTTAAACTCTAAAGGAAGAGTTATTGTTACTGGTATTGGTAAAAGCGCAAATATAGGAACTAAAATTGTTGCTACATTAAACTCTACAGGAACACCTGCAGTTTTTATGCATGCTGCAGATGCTATTCATGGTGATTTAGGTAATGTTTTAGAAGATGATGTGGTTATTTGTATATCTAAAAGTGGTAATACACCAGAAATAAAAGTTTTAGTTCCACTGATTAAGAATTATGGAAATAAAATTATTGCTATAACAGGTAATATTGATTCTTTTTTAGGAAAAAATTCAGATTTTCCTTTAAATACTTTTGTAGAAAAAGAAGCTTGCCCAAATAATTTAGCGCCAACAACTAGTACTACAGCGCAATTAGTTATGGGAGATGCTTTAGCTGTTTGCTTATTAGAATTAAGAGGATTTACTAGCAGTGACTTTGCTAAATATCATCCAGGAGGAGCTTTAGGAAAAAGACTATACTTAAGAGTTTCTGATTTAGTTGAAAAAAACGAAGCTCCTAAAGTTGCTAAAACTGATTCTATTGCTAAAGTAATTATTGAAATATCTGAGAAAAGATTAGGTGTAACTGCTGTTGTAGAAAATGATAAAATTATTGGTATTATTACAGATGGTGATATAAGGAGAATGCTAAGTAAGTCAACTAAAATTGATGCTTTTATAGCTAGTGATATTATGGGTAATAAAGCGAAAACAATTCATAGAGATGCTATGGCTGTTGAAGCATTAGATATTTTAGAAAATAATAGCATTTCTCAGCTTTTAGTAGTCGATGATAATAATAATTATGCTGGTGTTGTCCATTTACATGATTTAATCAAAGAAGGTATTTTTTAAATGGCAGAACAACAAAAAGAAATGTCTTTTTTAGGTCATCTAGAAGAACTAAGATGGCATATGGTTAGAAGTGCAGCAGCTATATTTATTTTAGCTATTGTATTTTTTGCTTTTGCAGAACAAGTATATGATCATTTCTTATTAGCTCACATTCAACCAGACTTTGTAACTTATAGAATATTTTGTGACTTTTTTAATTTCTTTGGAGTAGATAGTGATTTCTGTACTATAAATTTTGCAGATAAAAAATTACAAAGTATTAAGGTTACCTCTCAATTAATGAATTCTATTTGGTCTTCATTAATTTTAGGTGTAATAGTCGCATTTCCATACATTTTGTGGGAGATTTGGAGATTTATATCTCCTGGATTAACTGAGAATGAAATTAAAAGATCTAGAGGTTTTATTTTAATTGCTTCAATTTTATTTTTTATAGGAGTTTTATTTAGCTTTTATGTTATTGCTCCTGTATCTATTCATTTTTTATATAACTATCAAATTACAGATAGTATACAAAATAGCTTTACATTAGAATCTCATATTGGTCTAGTTACTAATATGTTATTAGGTGTTTCTATTTTATTTGAGTTACCAGTTTTAATTTATTTTCTAACAAAAATCGGACTAATAACACCTGAGTTTTTAAAACGTTATAGAAAGCATGCATTAGTTGTTGTATTAATTCTAGCTGCCATTATAACACCTCCAGATGTAGCTAGTCAAGTTATAGTAGCAATTCCTATTTTATTTTTATATGAAATAGGTATTAAAGTGTCTAAAAGAGTTATTAAAAATCAAGAAAAGAATGCCAACAAAAGTTAAAGAATTTAATGATTATCGTCAAGAAATGAACGATAAAATTTTAGCAACAGATAACAAAGTTATTAAGAGAATTTTCAACTTAGATACTAATGCTTTTGCAGCAGGTCATTTATCTGTTAAAACAAAAGAGTTATTAGGTTTGGTTGCATCTACTGTTTTAAGATGTGATGATTGTGTAAAGTATCATCTTGAATCTTCAATGGAAAATGGTGTAACTAAAGAAGAGATGTTAGAAACAATGGCTATTGCTAATCTAATTGGTGGTACAATTGTTATTCCTCATTTAAGAAGGGCTTATGAATATTGGGAAGCTTTAGAAGAAGAAAAATTATAATATATTTAAGATAAGTAAAAACCACATTCTTTATTTTTGAAATATGATTTTACGTGCAGAAAACATTCAGAAAATATATGGTTCTAGAAAGGTCGTAAAAGGTATTTCTTTAGAAGTTAAGCAAGGAGAAATCATTGGTTTACTTGGACCTAATGGAGCAGGTAAAACAACTTCTTTTTATATGATTGTTGGTATGATAAAACCTAACCATGGTAAAATTTTCTTGAATGATGAAGAAATTACAGAAGATGCTATGTACAAAAGAGCCCAAAAAGGTATTGGGTATTTAGCTCAAGAAGCTTCTGTATTTAGAAAACTTTCTGTAGAAGATAATATTATGTCTGTTTTACAGTTTACTAATCTTTCTAAAAAAGAGCAAAAAATAAAATTAGAAGCACTTATTGATGAATTTAATATTGGTCATGTGCGTAAAAATAGAGGTGATTTACTTTCTGGAGGTGAAAGACGAAGAACAGAAATTGCACGTTGTTTAGCATCTGACCCAAATTTTATTTTATTAGATGAACCTTTTGCAGGTGTAGATCCTATTGCTGTTGAAGATATACAAAGTATTGTAGCTCAATTAAAAAATAAAAACATAGGTATATTAATTACAGATCATGATGTACAAGCAACTCTTGCTATTACAGATAAAACTTATTTAATGTATAATGGAAGTATTTTAAAAGAAGGTACACCAGAAGAATTAGCTACTGATGAAATGGTAAGAAAAGTATACTTAGGTAAAGATTTTGAATTGAAAAAGAAAAAAGTTTTTCAATAATTAAAACATCCTATATGCCAGAGAATTCCTTAAGGATCATGTAAAAAAAATTCTCTACCCCAATCATTATTTACAATTTTAGACAATTTACACTTTTTGTATTTTGATAGTAAGTCTAATGCTTCAATTTTTTTTTTAAATACGCTTCTATATCATCCACTTCTAAAAAAAGCATAGAATTATCTACCCAATCTTTTACAAATGCTTTTTGTAAATAAAAACCAAGTTTTTCATTAATCTTAAAATAACTCATATTACTAGATATGGTTACTTCTTTAAAACCTAAATCTTTATAGAAATTACATAATTCAATAAAATTTTTTGCTCCAATAAAACTTCTAACAGATTTATACATATTTAAATATTCTTTTTCTGAATATTAAATTTAAAACAAACCCCTTTTTTATTATCAATTCTATTAGATAAAGTTATTGACCCTCCTAACCTTTCTATATTTGATTTTACAGTTGATAAGCCTACACCTGTATTATTGTTTGAATTTTTATGAAGTGTTTCAAACATTTCAAAAACCTTTTTCCAATATTTTTTTGGTATACCAGGTCAATTATCTTCATAAACAAAATTATAATTTTCTGTATTTTCTGAGAAAGTAATCTTTATGATAACTTTTTTTCATCAGTAAATTTTTTAGAATTAGAGATAAGGTTTTGAAAAACTTGTAATAGTCCAATTTTAGAACTAAAAATATCAGTATCTAAATTTTCTGCAATAAAATCAATCTTATTTTCAATATCAATATTTTTAATAATGCCTTCTATTAAGTCCTTGATATTAAATGCATTAAATACAATGTTTTTATTTGTTACTTTACTGTATGCTAAAATGTCATTTATCAAATTATCCATATAAGAAATTCTATCAGCAATTAAATTAAAATAATTTTCTGCTTGTGTTTCTTTAAATAATTCAAAATGATCTTCTTTTAAAACATCTATTAAAAAATTGATATTATTTATTGGAGACTTTAATTCATGAGTAAGTCTAAATACAAAATTGTTTAATCTATCATTTAATTTTACAATATCTTTATTTGCACTTTTTAATTTTGCATTACTCTTTCTTAATTCAAATAAACGAACTACTTGATTAGCTAAAAGATTTAAAGCTTCTTTTTGAGTATCATTTAATTTTTTTGGTTTATTGTCAATTACACAGAGTGTTCCTAAAGGATAAACTTCTGATTTATTTAATGGAGCACCTGCATAAAAAATCACATTTGGAGCGTCTGTAATTAAAGGGTTGTCAAAAAAACGTTCGTCTTTAGTTGCATCTTCTACTTCAAATATTTCATTAGGATTCAGTATACTGTGAGCACAAAAGGCTAAATCTCTATGAGTTTCTTTAGTTTCCATTCCATGATTAGACTTAAACATTGTCTTTTTTCATCTATAATAGAAACTAAGGCAATTGGTGTATCACATATAGAAGAAGCAATTTTAGTAATTGCATCATATTCTTCTTCTGGTAAAGAATCTAGAATACTATATTTTTTTAGCACTTTTAATCTCTCTTCTTCGTTATTTGGTATTCTAGCAGCTTTCATAGTTATTATTTTTTAATAAGAGAAAATATAATATACAATATAATAATTATAGGTATAGATAAAAAAGGAATTATCCATATTAATAATAGCGAAATAATCAAAAACAAATACTTTATGAAATTAGTTTTTATAGAATAATCTTTAAACTTTAATGAAAATAAAGCGATTTCTGAATTCATTAAATAAGATAATATCCATGTTATTGCAATTAAAACATAATTATTTGAAATTAATTCTTTAGCAAAAGCGACATCAGAATATTGTTGAATTAAAGGAAGCGAAACCACAAACAAACTCATTGCAGGTGTTGGTAATCCTATAAAGGAAGTTGATTGTCTATCATCTATATTAAATTTAGCTAAACGTAAACAAGCAGCTAATGTTAAAAACAAACCAATAAGTGCTACATCTAAAATAGGGTTTTCAAAAATGAATATATTACCATTTGCTTCTAAATTAATCTGAATTAATTTAAACATAATAATACCAGGCACAACTCCACTTGTAACCATATCTGCTAAAGAATCTAACTGTTTACCAAGTTCGCCTGTTACTCTTAGTAATCTTGCAGCTAAACCATCAAAAAAATCAAAAAATATACCTAAAACAACAAATAAACCTGCATATTCAAAATTTTCTTCTACTGCATAAATTACAGCAATCGACCCACAAAATAAATTAGCAAGAGTTATTAAATTAGGTAAGTGTTTCATTATAAAAAGTTTTTGGTTGGTATTTAAGCAAAAATAATAAAACAATATGTAAGAGTCTTGTTTATTTATATTTTTTGAGATATTTGTAAAAATAAGTTTCTATGCCAGTTTTAAAATCAAATTTTAAGGTTACAATACCATTTAGAAATGGTCATTTTAATACGATGTATAGACCACTGTTTATGAAAGATATAACTCATTATCAAAGAGAAAGAATTACAACTTGGGATAATGATTTTATAGACTTAGATTTTACGACTGTTGACTCAAAAACTTTAGTTTTATTAATACATGGTTTAGAAGGAAGCTCTGAATCTAAATATATAACTTCTCATGCAAACCATTTTAACAAAATGGGATTAGATGCTGTTTGTTTTAATTTAAGAGGTTGTAGTGGAGAAGATAACTTATTACTTTCTACGTATCATAGTGGAAAAACAGAAGATGTAGAATTTGTAGTAAATCATCTTATAAAAAATTACAATTACGAAAATATTGTTATTGTTGGTTTTAGCCTTGGTGGTAATTTAACTTTAAAATATTTAGGCGAAAAAGGCAATTCTATTTCATCTATTGTAAAAGGAGGCATTGCTGTTTCTGTTCCTATTCATATTGCTTCTGCAGAAAAAGAAATGGATAAACTTAAAAATAAGTTATACATAGAAGTTTTTTTTAAAACTATGAAAAACAAAGTTTTAGAAAAGTCTCATAAATTTCCAGAATATCAATTAGATAAAGACAAATTATTTAAGGCTACTAAGTTTAAACATTTAGAACTTTTATACACTTGTCCTGTTTTTGGTTTTGATAGTCCAGAAGATTATTGGAATAAAGCAAGTTCTAAACCCTATATATTAAAAACTAAAGTACCCACTTTATTAGTTAACGCTAAAGACGATTCTTTTTTATCAAGAGAATGTTATCCTTATGAAGAAGCAAAAAAATCTGATTATTTCTTTTTTGAAGAACCAAAGTTTGGAGGTCATTGTGGGTTTATGTCTTCTTTTAAACCTGATGAAAATAGATGGTTAGTGCAAAGAATTGAGCGTTTTATTAAAGAAACTATTCAAATTTAGATTTCTTAAACAATATCCAATAAAAACAATAGTTATTTTAATAGGTTTTTAGATATTTGTTAGAACAATTTTCTTGTATTTGTGAAATATAGAATTTTACTTTTTTTGTTGATTTCACCATTTTTTTTAAATGCTCAAGCATTTAGAAATTATTCAAACGAATTTTTAAATATTGGTGTAGATGCAGCAGCTTTAGGAATGAGCAAAGCTGTAGTTGCAACAACTAATAATGTTAATGCAATATATTGGAACCCTGCTGGTTTAGTAGGTATAGAAGATTACCAAGGTTCTTTAATGTATGCTTCATATTTTGCAGGTATTGCAAATTATAATTATGCTGCCTTTTCTATGCCTATTGATAAAAATAGTGCTTTAGGAGTATCTGTAATTCGTTTTGGAGTTGATGATATTTTAAATACCACTGAATTAATAGACAGTAATGGGAATATAGATTTTAATAGAATAAGCCTCTTCTCTGCTGCAGATTATGCTTTTAATGTTGCTTATGCCAGGAACTTGATTTTTAAAGATTTAAAAATAGGTGTTAATGCAAAAATTGTAAGAAGAATTATAGGTGATTTTGCAACTTCTTGGGGTTTTGGCTTTGATGCTGGATTGCAATTTGAAAGGAATGATTGGTATTTTGGATTAATGATTAGAGATATTACTACAACTTACAATACCTGGGCTATTGATGAAGATGAGTTTAATAAAATACAAAACGCGATACCTGGTCAAAACCAAGAATTACCTGAAACTACAGAAATTACAAAACCAAAAATACAGTTAGGAGTTGCTAAGAATTGGAGAATTGGTCGTTTTTTTAATTTACAATCTGAGTTAGATTTAAATATTAGATTCGAACAAACTAACGATATTTTTTCTTCTAGTATTGCAAGTATTGATCCAGCTGTTGGTTTTCAATTAGATTATGATAAGCTAGTCTATTTAAGATTAGGGGTTGGTAATTTTCAATATATTACTGAGTTTGATAATTCTAAAACACTCTCTACTCAACCTAATTTTGGATTAGGATTTAATTATAAAGGTATTCAAATAGATTATGCTTTAACCAATATTGGAAGCATAGGAAATGCACAATACTCTAATATTTTTTCTGTAACTGTAGATTACAGCTTTTTTAGAAGATAATTATGAAGAAGTTATTTTTTACCTTTTTATTTTTAGCAATATCTATCACCTCAAAATCTCAGGTACAACTTTCTGTTTATTCAGAAATAAGTATTGTTACTGCAGATGCTGGAAATGAACTATTTGAAGCTTTTGGTCATTCTGCAATTAGAATTAAAGATCCAGTGTTGCAATTAGACTTAGTATATAATTATGGCATATTTGACTTTAATGCTCCTAATTTTTATACCAATTTTACAAAAGGAAGACTACTTTATAAGCTTGGCAGATATCAATTTAAATATTTTTTAGAAAGCTACAAGCAAGACAAACGTTGGGTTAAACAGCAAGTGCTAAATTTAACACAGCAACAAAGACAGGCTTTTTTTATGTATTTAGAAAAAAATGCATCTCCACAAAATGCTACCTACTTATATGATCCTTTTTTTAATAATTGTGCTTCTAAATTAAAAGATATTACTACCACAATTTTAGGTGATAAAGTTGAATTTAATGGTAAAGATATTGAAAAAGAATTAAGCTTTAGAACCTTAATGAACAGAGAGATTCATTGGAACACTTGGGGAGGTTTTGGTATAAACCTAGCATTAGGTAGTAAATTAGATAAAACTGCCAATTTACAACAGTACATGTATTTACCTGATTATGTTTATACTATTTTTAAAAACAGTACAGTGTACTTTAAAAACCAAAAACAACCTTTGGTAAAAAAAGAGGAGCTACTATTAGATTTCCCAAATAGAAAACAAAGTATTCCTTTTATAAGCCCTTTATTAGTCTTTTCAATAATTGCACTTTTGGGAATTTTTATAACCTATAGAGATAATAAAAATCAAAAAAGAACGAAATGGTTAGATACTATTTTGCTACTCACTACAGGACTTGTAGGTTTTTTAATTCTGTTTTTATGGTTTTTTACAGACCACTCAACTACTCCAAATAATTTCAATGTTTTATGGGCATTTGCTCCTAATTTAATTATAGTATTCTTATTAAATAAAGGTAAAAAATGGCTTTCTACCTACTTTATCTTTTTGATATTTTTGCTAGTAATTATACCAATTATTTGGATTACTAATATTCAGCATTTTCCAATAGCTGTTATTCCTTTATTAATTTTACTTTTTGTTCGATATTTATTTTTATCAAAATCTTTTAAGTTGTAATATTTAATTATTTTTCTGATAATTTCTATAGCTTTTGTTTGATGAAAATTTTACATTTGATAATCAAATTCATCAACCATGAACACACAAATTATAGAATGTGTACCTAATATTAGTGAAGGTAGAGACACTAAAAAAATACAAGAAATTGCAAATATTGTAACCACTGTAGAAGGTGTTAAACTTTTAGATGTAGATCCAGGAAAAGCAACTAATAGAACCGTTATTACTTTTGTAGGTGAGCCCAATAATGTTATTGAGGCTGCTTTTAGATTAATTAAAAAAGCTTCTGAATTAATAGATATGAGCAAGCAAAAAGGAGAACATCCAAGATTTGGTGCAACTGATGTTTGTCCTTTAGTACCAATTGCTAATATTTCTATGGAAGAAACTACAAAATATGCCCATTTATTAGGTGAAAGAGTTGGTAAAGAATTAGGTATTTCTGGTTACTATTATGAAAATGCTGCAACATCAGAAAATAGAAGAAATTTAGCTACTGTTAGAGCTGGTGAATATGAAGGGTTAAAAGACAAACTATCAAATCTTAATTGGAAACCAGATTTTGGACCCAAAGAATATAATCCTAAAATAATTTCTGCAGGTGTTACTGCAATTTCTGCTAGAGATTTTTTAATAGCATACAATGTAAATATCAACTCAACTTCTGTTAGAAGAGCTAATGCTATAGCTTTTGATATTCGTGAAGCTGGAAGAATAAAACGTGAAGGAAACCCAATAACTGGTAAAATGGTTTTAGATGATAAAGGTGAGCCAGTTAGAATACAAGGTAAATTAAAAGCCGTTAAAGGAATTGGTTGGTTTATAGAAGAATATGGTATTGCACAAATCTCTTATAACTTAACCAATATTTCTATAACTTCTATGCATGAAGCCTTTTATGAAACATCAAAATCGGCAACAGAAAGAGGTCTAAGAGTTACAGGATCTGAATTAGTAGGTTTAGTTCCTTTACAAGCTATGTTAGATGCAGCAGATTTTTTCTTAAAAAAACAAGAACGTTCATTAGGAATATCTGAAAAAGAAAAAGTAAAAATTGCTATTAAATCTTTAGGCTTAGATGATTTAAAACCTTTTCATCCAGAAGAAAGAATTATAGAATATGTAATGAACGAAGATGCTGATAAGAAATTAATAGACTTAACAATTAAAGATTTTACTGAAGAAACTGCTTCAGAATCTATGGCTCCTGGAGGTGGAAGTATTTCTGCATATGTTGGAGCCTTAGGAGTTTCCTTAGGAACTATGGTTGCCAATTTATCTGCTCATAAACCTGGTTGGGATGATCAATGGGAATATTTTTCTGAATGGGCAGAAAAAGGTCAGACTTATAAAAATCAACTTCTTTTTTTGGTTGATGAGGATACCAATGCATTTAATAAGATCATTGATGCTTTTCGTTTAGCAAAAGGCAATGAAGAAGAAATAAATACAAGAAAAGAAGCTATAGAAAATGCTACAAAATATGCTACTGAAATTCCTTTTAAAGTAATGGAAACTGCATTTAATTCTATAGAAGTGATGTTAGAAATGATGAAAAAAGGGTTACAAAACTCACTTTCTGATGGAGGTGTTGGAGTACTTTGTGCAAAAACAGCTGTTACTGGTGCTTATTTTAACGTAAGAATAAACGCAAAAGATATAAAAGACAAAAAGTTTGCAGAAAATATTTTAGAAAAAGCAGCACATATTTATAAAAAAACAATTGTTTTAGAAAATGAAATGATGCACATCATTAACTCAAAAATTTAGTTATTTTGAATATTAATACTATAGAAATTATACCTTTTGAAGAGAAATATGCTCAGTATTTCTATGATTTAAACGCAGACTGGCTAAAAAAATATTTCTATATAGAACCTTATGATGAAAAGGTATTAAGTAATCCTAAAAAATATGTTATAGATCCTGGATGTTTTATCTTTTTTGCTAAATATAATACAGAGATTGTAGGTGTGGTTTCCTTAATCAACCAAAAAACATTTTTTGAATTGAGTAAAATGGCTGTTTCTCCTAAATATCAAGGATTTAAAATTGGTCAACAATTAATGGACTTTACCATTAATTTTGCTAAAGAAAAAGGTTGGGATAGTATTACTTTATACTCACATAGAAGTTTAAAAGCAGCTATACAACTCTATAAGAAAGTGGGTTTTAAAGAAATACCTGTTGAAAAAGATTCTCATTATGAGAGAGCAGATATTAAAATGCTGTTAGAATTATAAAAAACTATGAATGGCTAAATCATAACCTTTTAAACCAAATCCAAAAATAACACCTTTTGCGTTTGGTGAAATAAAGCTTTTATGTCTAAAATCTTCACGTGCATGAACATTAGAAATGTGCACTTCTACAACAGGAGTTTCAATTCCTTTTATAGCATCTCCTATACCAACAGAAGTATGTGTGTAAGCTGCAGCATTTAAAATAATACCATCAAAATCAAAACCAACTTCGTGTAATTTATCAATTAATTCTCCTTCTATGTTAGATTGATAATAAGCTAATTCTAAATTTTTAAATCGTAATTGTAGTTCTCTAAAATATTGGTCAAAAGTTTGTGAACCATAAATTTCTGGTTCACGTTTACCTAATAAATTTAAATTGGGTCCGTTTATAATAATTAGCTTCATATATTTCTTTAAAGTTGTAAATATATACTTTATTTTTAGCAAATGAAATGGCTACAAGCGATTAAAGATTATCAGTTTTATCTAAAAATAGAAAGAGGGCTCTCTAAAAACACGATAGATAGTTATACACGTGATTTAGAGAAATTAATTTTATTCTTAGAGAAAAATCAAATTAATTCCTCTCCTATTTCTATAGATAAAGATATTATTCAGAGATTTATTTATCAAATAGCTAAAGAAGTAAACCCAAGAAGTCAAGCAAGAATTATTTCTGGATTACGTAGTTTTTTTGATTACTTGGTTTTTGAAGAGTATAGAAAAACAAATCCTACAGATTTAATAGAAACTCCTAAAATTGGCAGAAAATTACCTGATACTTTGTCTGAACAGGAAATTGATGAATTAATATCAGCTATAGATTTAAGTCATCCTCAAGGAGAAAGGAATAGAACTATTTTAGAAGTAATGTATAGTTGTGGTTTAAGAGTAAGTGAATTAATTACTCTAAAAATATCAGATCTTTTTTTTGAAGAAGGCTTTATAAGGGTTTTAGGAAAAGGTGATAAAGAACGTTTTGTACCTATTCATAATCAAGCACAAAAGTACATTTTGATTTATATTCATCAAATAAGAAGTTTTGTGAAACCCAAAAAAGAATTTGAAGATACTTTGTTTTTAAACAGAAGAGGAAAAGGTTTAACAAGACAAATGATATTTACGATTCTCAAAAATTTAGCTATAGATATTGATTTAAAAAAGAAAATTAGTCCTCATACTTTAAGACATTCTTTTGCAACACACTTGTTAAAAAATGGTGCAGATTTAAGAGCTATACAACAAATGTTAGGTCATGAAAGTATAACTACAACAGAAGTATATGTACATCTGGATAAGAGTTACTTAAGAGAAGTGGTTGAAACCTATCATCCAAGAAAATAAAAAAACCCCACTAAAAGTGAGGTTTTAAATATATTTCTATTAAATATTATTTAGCAACGTTTACAGCTCTAGTTTCTCTAATTACGGTTACTTTTACTTGACCTGGATAAGTCATATCATTTTGAATTTTCTGCGAAATATTAAATGATAATTCAGCAGCTTTTGTATCATTTACTTTTGTACTTTCAACCATAACACGTAATTCACGTCCTGCTTGAATAGCATAGGCTTTTTGCACTCCTGTAAAACCAAAAGCAATATTCTCTAAATCTTTTAATCTTTGAATGTAAGAATCTAAAACTTGTCTTCTTGCACCTGGTCTTGCTCCAGATATTGCATCACAAACTTGAACTATAGGCGATAATAAACTCTTCATTTCAATTTCA
>Ga0228636_1000268_pt1 | contig 14728 bp, 23 predicted proteins | sample 45DmetaG_FD_182709 | JGI IMG/M metagenome (GOLD analysis project Ga0228636, IMG submission 182709) | Seawater microbial communities from Monterey Bay, California, United States - 45D | ecosystem: Environmental > Aquatic > Marine > Coastal | place: USA: California | collected 2016-11-03 | reverse complement strand
CTTTGTTAATACAATATTAACAGTAGCAGTAGCAAACTATTTGGCAGGCTTAGGTGCAATCGATGAGGGTGCATCAGCTTATATATCTGATGCAAATAACGGCGGAAAATGTTTAGCTTTTTTTGATGGGGCTAACTGGAAAAAAATGCATTCACCAGGCGACAACATAAGTTCATCATAAAGGGTATAACAATGGCAAAATGGGCAGAAAAACCAGTATTCGTAGCAGACAAGAATGAACCGATTTGTCCAATACATGTAGATACAGAAATTGCATTAATTAAAGCAGATATGCAAACGATTAAAAAAAGTAACGAGGCATCACACCAACATATAGAACGTGAGATGGAAAAGTTAGACAAGAAGATAGACAAAATAGACAACAGAATTTGGTGGGTATTAGGATTATTGATTGTATCAGTAATGACCCCAATGATTTCAGGATTATTTACGTAACCAACGGTAAAATGGGAGACAACGATGGCAAAAGAAAAGAAGATGGGTCGTCCCGTCAAAGAAATTGATGAAGACCTATTGTATAAGTTAGCACAGATACATTGTACTATGAAAGAAATGGTAGACATTATCGGTGTTTCAGAAGACACGTTAAAACGCAGATATGCGGGACTTATAGACAAAGGGAAAGCAGAAGGCAAAATGCGATTAAGAAGAAAACAAATAGAAGTAGCTATGCAAGGAAATCCAGCACTTCTTATCTTTTTAGGCAAGTCTATGTTGGGGCAATCGGAATCACCGGTAGCAGAACAAGATAAAATACTCCCTTGGTCAGACGATGCCACTGAATAAAGCACAACGGGCAGTTGCTGATTCAGATGCACGTTTTAGAGTGTTAGTAGGTGGGCGCCGTTTAGGCAAAACCTTTCTTGCCATTAGAGAGTTGGCTAGATTTGCAAGACACCCAAACAAAACAGTTTGGTATGTTGCACCAACTTACTCTCAGGCTAAGAATATTGTATGGGAAGATTTACAAAGTAAAATGATAAAACTAGGATGGGCAGATAAAATCAATCAGAACGAACTAAGCATTCGTTTAATTAATGGATCCAAAATTTCCTTAAAAGGGAGTGATAGATATGATACCTTACGTGGGAGCGGAGTCGACTTTCTAGTTCTAGACGAGTTTGCAGATATGAAAAGAGAGGCATGGGAAGCAGTTCTAAGACCAACATTATCCGCACAAACACCACCTGGTTCTGCACTATTCTGTGGAACACCAAAAGGCTTTAACCATTTTAAAGACCTTTATGATTATGGACAAACAGATGATAAAGACTGGGCGTCATTTCAGTTTACATCAATGGATGGCGGTAATATCCCAGAAGAAGAAATAGAACGTGCAAAAACAGATATGGATAAACGACAGTTTGAACAAGAATATCTAGCATCGTTTATTAACTTTACTGGACAAATTTATTACAACTTTGACAGAACAAAGCACGTAGCAAAACAAGAATTTAATAAAGATGCACCAATACATATCGGCATTGATTTTAACATAGACCCAATGTCAGCAAGTGTGTGTCAAATAATTAACGGCAAACTACATCAATTTGATGAAATCTCTATATATGGAAGCAATACAGAAGAACTAGCACAAGAGATTATGAACCGTTATGACAAAACAAAAGTTATTTGTTACCCTGATCCTGCAGGCAATCAGCGTAAAACCTCAGCTACAGGGAAAACAGATATCACTATTCTACAACAATACTTTAAGGTAGAAGCAAAAAGAAAACATGATGCAGTAAGAGATAGAATAAATGCAGTAAATAGTCTTATGGAAAGTGCAAACGGAACTGTAAGATATTCGATAGACCCAAACTGTATGAATTCTATTCGTTGTCTTGAGCGTCAAGTTTACAAAGAAGGGACAGCAATCCCTGATAAAGACGGTGGCTTTGACCATCAAAATGATGCACTTGGTTATCTTGTGGCTCACATTGCGCCAATTACTAAACCAGTGAGAGCGATTAATAAACCAAAACGATTTACGCACATGTAAAGGAACAGCACTATGGATTATGACAATATAATAAAAAAGCATAATATGTATAAGAAACATATTTACCGTTGGAGATACTACTATGATAGTTACTACGGTGGACAAGATTACCAACAAGGTCAATACCTAAGAAAGTATTTACAAGAAGAAGACGATGGCTACAATGAATACGGCAAACGTATTATGAACACACCACTAGACAATCATTGTCGTTCAGTGGTTGATACATATAGTTCATTCATCTGGCGAGACTCACCGCAAAGAGAGTTTGGTATACTAGCAGATAATCCTGCTCTACAACCATTCTTGAAGGATGCTGATTTAGAAGGTCGCTCATTTGACGCTGTTATGAGAGAAGCTACTACACTTGCAAATATCTATGGTCATGTGCTGTTGATGTTAGATAAGCCTGCAAGTGAGGCATCTACTCTAGCAGAAGAATTAGCACAAGGCATCAGACCATATCTTTCAGTTATTACACCAGAAAATATTATTGACTGGCATTTTGAAAGAATGGCAAACGGTCGTTACATGATTGACTATCTAAAACTAAAAGAGTTTGAAGATGATGAAAAATGTATCTACAGAGTATGGACACCAGAAACAGTTGGTGTTTATGAAGTAGATGAAGAAAATGATAAAATGGTTCTTATGGAAGAATACGAGAATGCGATGGGTCACATTCCAGCAACTTTCTTATACGGACAACGTTCACACGAAAGAGGAATAGGTATATCACAAATCGCTGATGTGGCAGACCTACAGAAATCTATCTACAATGAACTATCCGAACTAGAACAAGTTATTCGTATTTCTAATCATCCATCAATCGTTGCTACAGAAGGTGTAGACATGCAAGGTGGTGCTGGCTCAGTTATTACGATTGAGAACACAGACATCGAACCAGGTCTAAAACCTTATCTGTTACAACCATCAAATGCAAGTATTGGTTCAATCTTAGAAGCAATCAAAACAAAAACTGCAATGATTGACAGAATAGCTAATCTAAGTTCAATGCGTTCAACATCAAAAGCAACAGCATCAGGTGTTTCTTTAAAGATAGAACGTGAGTTATTGAACGTTAAATTAGCACAGATAGCCGATAACTTAGAGATTGCAGAAGAACAAATCTGGCATCACTTTGTTCATTTCTATGATGGCGATGCACACTTTGATGGCGTTATTGATTATCCAGATAACTTTGATTTAACTGATACATACACCGAACTAGACTTCTTAATGAAAGCAAGTGCGGCACCAGTATCAAGTAGTCAATACACTACAGAGATTGCAAAACAAATTGCACGTATCACAGTAGAAGATGAAGAAATGATGGATACTATTATTCAAGAGATTGAGAATGGTTCACAAGCACCAGAGTTCGGAGCAAACTTAGATGGCGACACAGACACAAATACAACAACATAGTGATTTAATCGATTCTATCTTAGATGATTTTGACGAGTTTATGGAGAGTGCAGAAAAGACACTTGAAAATAAAGTTGCTAAAAGAATACTAGAAACAAAGACGATTGACGAACTATTAGAACTAAGAGTCCCACTAACAGAGGACTATCGTTCACTTGTGCAAGAGCGTGTTAGAGCATATATTGACAACTTTGATACACTTGCTAAAGATACTGCCGCTATGACAGGAACTGGTGTTACACCAGTAGACAATAGAATAGTTGCAGAATTAAAAGCACAATCATACGCAAGATTAGATGAAAGTGTAAAGCAAAACAAAGAGTCTGTTAACACCGAAATAGTTGTAGGCGCTCTAGCAGGGTTAGCCGTTCAACAGATTGCTACAAATAGCAGACATGCTATCAGTGGGCTTATGATTACAGTTGATGATATTGAGATTACAAGATTACAAAATAGATTAAGAAAACTACGAAACGCCACAGACAGAAATGAAGCAGAAATAGCCTCAATACTTGGTAAACTAAAAAACAAGTTTGCAGGTGTTAACGTAGGGACAAGTTTAAGTAAAAAGATGAGTGCAGATATGCACGACACAGTAATGGACTTTGATGGTGTGTTTGTTAAACATCGTGCCAGACAAGCAGGTCTAAAAAAGTTTAGATATGCAGGAACGTTAGTTGCTGAGTCAAGAGATTTTTGTATACGTAACCAAGGGAGAACGTTTACAGAAGCAGAAGCTAAAAGTCTATGGTCAAGTGAGAGTTGGTCAGGTAAACGTAGCGGTGATCCATTCGTTGTGAGAGGCGGACATCGTTGCAGACACTTCTGGATACCAGTGGAGGACTAAGATGGCTAATGAAATAATTATACCAAGAGCAATACCACAAATAACAACTGAGGAGACAACAATGCCTTATTCAAAACCAAAAACAACTAAAAAGAAAACAACTAAGAAGAAGAAAAAGAAATCTACACCAGGTAAAAAAAAGAGCTACTAGGTAGCTCTTTTTAGTTAGTGCGGAAGTAGACCCTTTGCAGGGTCTAATATTTATATCGCAATTAGTTTTGTCATCATAGAACCAGGCTTCCAATCAGCCTCAATCTCAATACCAAAGTTACTCAATGCCTGCTTAACTTTTTCTACATAGTTTGGACTATAACATTTACTGTTTGGATCTACTTCTGGCGGAGCCATATCACCAAAACTTTTACCACCAACTTTACTCATATTAGCAAACCGCTTTATATAAGCAACTGAAATAGCAAAGTTTGAATATTCATGTTCTTTAACAGAATCAAGTGTTGCTCCAATTGGGACATAACCAGTATTTGATATAACTGCCTTGCAGAAAGTTTCACTTAACTCAACATTTTGATTGGTTGTTTCCCAATACTGAGAAAAGAAACTATCTTTCAGTTCAGTCCAGAAAGCATCTATATCTACACCTGTTTTTGGCTCACTTAAGTGTCCAGCAAAATCATCTGCTTTACCCCAAAATACATATCCAAATGCGTTTGTAGGGTCTTTGATATTTTTAACAGCCTCTCCTTTTAATTGATTGATACAAGTATCAACAAAAGAAATCTGCTTTTCTACTAGACCTGTATTGTCATAGGTAACATTGAAGTTTTCATCAACATTCAATCTTACGATAAAACTAGGCATTGAACCAGACATTCGCTTTTGTGCTTTCTTAAGTTTTTTCTTCTGTATTCTTTCTTGTTTTCTTCGTTCTGTTCTATTCATTTTTAACTCCTTTAGTTGTCATTATGTATATACTATAACACGATTCGCTATTTTGTCAAGTTTTTACTCTGTTGAGTAGCCCATAAGTTCAAAATATTCATCCAAATATTTGATTATTGTTTCTTCATTTATGTTAGGGTAAGTGTCTATTAAGTGAAGTAAATAAGCACCTATGTCTCTTGCTTCTGCTTTGCTTTTAGCAGACTGAGATTGTATGGTCATTGTTTTAGTCATTAGTTAGTTCTCCTTTAGTTGTCATTATGTATATACTATAACACAGATTCGTTATCTGTCAAGTTTTGGAACCATTCATCAGCGGTTGAATCATCAACTTCGCCATATTCATCTTCATAGGCTTGTATAGCCATATTAAAGATATCTTTATGACTACCGGAATAGTTCTCATTGATATGTTGATATATGCTTAAAAAGTTATTCATTACGCTGTCTCCTCTTCTTTATCCCAATCTTTTCTAAAATACTTTTCCATAATTGGGTTAAGTTCTCTTCTTAGTTCCAACAGTGGTTCAATAAACTTTGACAATTCTGTTGGATAAGCAGAGTTGCTTTGGCGTTGAGCATTATGCAGTGTTTGTCGCAACGAGAATTCAAAGTCTTCAAGTTGTTGTTTTTTAGTATACTTACTCATTACGCTGTCTCCTCTTCACGAATTTCTCTAAGAGCATCAGTAACATCTAAATGTTGAAACTGTAATTCTTGTTGAACCGAAAAAGGAATACAATTAAGGCTAATTGCAAAACATATACTGGAAGCAAGACCATCACGATATTCGTCTGGTTCTGTTTTTAATAATTCTTTCATTTCAGTATAATTCATATCAATATATCCTTTATTCATTACGCTGTCTCCTCTACATATTCATATGCATCACTGATGATGTTCCACATACGCATATTATTCATATACCAAATATCTTCATTTGTTTTCTTTTCAGGGAATGCTTTAAAACATTGCTCCCAGACTTCTTCTTCATAATATGCCATTTCTAACAGTTGTTCTCTGTTCATATGCAGTTCTTGGTGCAACATTTTTTCAAGTTTTTCTGACATCTTAATTAATTTTTTCTTTGCTCTAATGTTGTTACTCATATCTTTACTCCTTTAGTTGTCATTATGTATATACTATAACACGATTCGCTATTTTGTCAAGTTTTTGACCGAAAGAAAGAGCAGTATTTCTACTGCTCTTTAAGGTATTATTAATTATATACAGAATGCCAGTTATTGATTATCTGCATAGTTGCTGGTGAACTTAATACATCTACTAAACAGATTGACAATTCTAACATTTGCTCATTACACCAATTTACTACATTTACAAGAGTTTCTTCGTTTACAGTTTCATAAGTCATTTGTGTTCTCCTTTTTGCTTAACACACAATCTTTATAGCGGTGATTCGTCCAATAGTCAATACTTTGTCCCAATTTATCTTCCAAACAAAAAGCATAAATACAATCATACACTACTCATATGAGTAGGTTTCACTCAATGGAGGCAAAAATGACTGAAGATAATCAGGTAGAAAATGTAGTAACGGAGACTACAGAACCAACGAATTCTCTGGATAGTAATGAAAATAAAGGCTTTTCTCAAGAAGAAGTCAATCGTATTGTAGCAGATAGAGTTGCAAGAGAACGTAAAAAGTTTGATGGCATCGATGTTGAACAATACAAGAATTGGCAGACACAAGAGGAAAACCAAAAAGTAGAGCAACAAAAACAACGTGGTGAATTTGAGAAAGTTTTAAAAGACCAAGCTGAAAAGTTTAGTTCAAAAATTTCCGAATTAGAAGGCACGTTGAAACGTGAAAAAGTAGATGGAGCATTGTTAAACAACGCGGCATCACTTAAAGCGATTGCTCCAAGTCAAGTCGCAGACTTGTTAAAGAATCGAGTTCGTTTGAACGAACAAGGTGAAGCAGAAGTTCTTGATGAAACAGGAACACCAGCTTACTCAGATAACGGTTCACAAATGCAAGTAAAAGATTTGGTTAAAGATTTTCTTACTAAGAACCCGCACTTTGCGGCTCCAAGTGCACCAGGCACAGGGTCACAATCAAAAGTCGGAGGCGATGTTGCACCAGAAATGGACGTAACAAAATTAGATATGAGCAGTCCTGCTGATAGAGCCAAATATAAAGATTGGCGAAAAAAGCAGAGAATGTAATTTAATAACGCCAAGATAATAGGAGAATTACAATGGCTTTAGAAACAACAACAACAACCCTGAACGACCTTTTGCCACAAATCGTAGCAGAAGCAATGTTCCAAGCACAAGAAAAATCCATCATGCGTGGTCTTGTGAGAAACTTTACAATGCCACTAAACAGTGGTAAATCAATCGTTGTTCCAACTTACCCAACAGTGGCGGCTGCCGCAGTTGCAGAAGGAACAGACCTTTCAAACACAGCGGTATCAACAGGTGGCGCAACTCTTACTGTATCAGAAGTAGGTGTAATGACAACTGTTACTGACCTTGCTATCCGTTCATCAGCATCAAATGTGATTGCCGATATCGGTAAAGTATTCGGTGAAGGTATTGCTAAGAAAATTGACCAAGACCTTATGTCAAACTTTGACAACTTCTCAACAGAAGTTGGCGATGGCACAGGCGCAATTTCAGTGAACAGCATCTTCCAAGCAGTAGCAAATCTACGTGCTAACGGTGTTCCTTCAACTGACTTAGCGTGTGTTCTACACCCAATGATTGCATACGACCTTAAAGCGGCTATCGGCGCATCAGCATATGCTGGCGGCGACTTACAAACAGAAGCATTACGTTCTGGTTATGTAGGAACTCTAGCTGGTGTTCCAATCTTTGAATCATCTAACATGTCTAACACAGGCAACGCAGGTGACTACAAAGGTGCGGTATTCCACAGAGATGCACTAGGTCTAGCAATGATGCAGGACATCCAAATTGAAACTCAGCGGGATGCCAGCTTAAGGGCTTCAGAGCTAGTAAGCACGGCTGTGTATGGGCACGGAGAAATCTTTGACTCTTATGGCGTAGAAGTTCACTTTGACTCTTCAATCCAATAATAGAGATTGAATAACTGAACAGAGAGGGGAGTAATCCCCTCTCATAAACGCTACTAGGAGAACGCACAATGGCAATGTCAACTGACGCTGATTTGATTAAATATCAGCCAGATATATTAACATTCGGTATTGACGAATTTACTGACGAACATGCAAAAGCACGTGATGATATTTTACGTAAATTGCGTGATGAGTGGTGGGTTCGTTCTCGTAATGTTACTAACTATGATATTTCTCGTTCACTACCTAGCTTAGAAATGGATGACTCTAAACTCACTGAATCACAATTCGAACGTTGTGCAGTGTATCGTGTTCTTTCAGAATACGCTCTACCGCAGTTAACGAAATGGAATAATGAAGGAAGTGAAGACAGGTTTCAAGTTATGATGATGCACTATCGTAAACGTTATGATGAAGAATTTAACTCTATTTTGAGAGATGGAGTTTTATACGATTTTGACGGTGATGGCACAGTCGAACAAACCGAGAAGCAACCATTTCACACTAGACGGATTATTCGTTAATGGCAACGATTACTATCAATGCCAGAAAGTTTAAGCGAGATATGGAGAGATTTGCGGATAGCCTACAACGGTCTATTCCAATTGCTCTAAATAGAAGTGGAGAGAAAACACGTGAAACTATTTTAAATAGAACAGCACGTGGAGTGGGGTTGAGAGGAGCATTCAAACAATATTCTCCCGGTTATCGGGAGTTTAGAAATAGTCAAGGTAGAGGCACTAAACCAGACCTTAACTTTTCAGGCAGAATGCTATCAAACCTAGATGTTGAACGTAAAGGTCGCAACAAACTTGTTGTGGGCTTTAAGAGAAGGGAAGAAAAATTGAAAGCTGAACATAACAATAAAACAAGACCTTTTATTGGTGTGACAAGCACAGAAGAAAAATCAATTATTCAGACTTTCGCTAGACAGTTAGAAAAGGACTTAAGATGAGCATTAGCAAAACTAGTTACAGAGAAAACATTGCAAAGAACATCGTTTCAGAGTTAAGGGAACTTAAATCTGTTAGATTTGTTACACGTGATGTTTTTGATCCAAGCGAATTAAGTGATGCTCAAGTTCCAGCAGTCTTAGTGTTAAGTGGGTCAGAAAGAAAATCTGACATTACAAGAGCATCAAGACAAGGAACTATTGAGTTTATTCTAACAGGGTTTGTTAAAGGAAAGTTTTTAGATACTGCCCGAAACAAACTGTTAGATGACATTGAAACGAAATTGTATGAAGATACAAAAAGAAATGGTTATGCGGCAGACACTGTAGTAACAGAAGTTAATACAGACGAAGGTGCAACTTTTCCATTAGGTGCGGTTCAAATAATCGTGCAAGTAGAATATATTCACCCTAAAGGTGATTTAGACAAATAACAGTAATAGGAGCAAACAATGGCAGTTCTAAAAGGTAAAGACGGTTCAATATCAGCAGGTTTGAACAATCTTGCAAACATTACTTCTTTCACTATCAATGAAGAAGCAGATACACTAGAAACTACAGCGATGGGTAACGCAGGTTACAAAACGTTTGTAGGTTCACTAAAATCATGGTCAGGAACAGTTGAAGCAGTATTTGACGATACAGATTCAGCAGTTGTAGTAGGATCAGCAATCACACTTACAGTAGTAGTTGATGATGGCTCATCTAACCAAGTTCAATATAGTGGATCATGTATCGTGACTTCAAGGTCAGTGGAAGTAGCAGTTGCAGATTTAGTCGGTGTTACTTTTGAAGTAACAGGAAGCGGTGCCTTAACTGAAGTTATTTCATAATAATATAATTTCACAAGAGGTATAAAATGACTACAAGCGTAATCAACAATGCGAAAACGCATTTTAAAACTAGACTTACAGACAAACTTGAATGGGTAGATTGCCCAGAATGGGATTGTAAAATATACTTTAAGTCTAGTGCAACACTTAAGCAAACCGAAGAGGTTGTTGCTTTGCACCGTGAAAATAAAGTCGCGGAAGCATTAGCAACTGTCCTTATTCAACGTGCGTTAACAGAAGATGGGAAAAAAATGTTTGTCGGTGCAGACAAATTTGACATGATGAATTCAATCGACCCAGAAGTTGTTACACGTATAGCTACACATATTCTGAATGTAGAACCTACAGCGGAGACCGTAGCAAAAAACTAAGTGCCGATGTTGACACATATTTCCTGTATCAACTAGCAGAACTACTGCACAAGTCTGTTAACGAGATTATGGAAATGTCAGCATCGGAATACATAGGATGGGCTGAGTATTTTAAGTTGAAAGAACAACGGAGTAAGCGAAAACATGGCAAACACAAGTATTGAAATTGAAATTAAAGCCCTCGACAAAGCAACCAGTAAACTAAACTCGATATCTAATTCAATGACTCCACTGAATAAAAAGGTGGGGAAACTAGATAAACAGTTTGACAAGGTTGACAAGTCAATCAAAAAAACAAGTGGGTCTTTTAAGGGATTAAAAGGTCTATTAGCAGGTGCCATCACTATTGGTGGTATTACTGCATTTACTAAGTCAGTTGTTGAAGCAAGTTCTCGTGCAGAGGATTTGAAAACAACACTTGACACAGTTACCGGTTCAGCAAAAGCGGGTGATGATGCATTTAAGTTTATTAATGACTTTGCAACAAGAACTCCTTTTGATATCGAAACTCTAACAGAGACATTCATCAAATTGAAGTCATCGGGTATTGAACCAACCGAAGAACTTCTTACATCGTTTGGTGATATGGCGTCTGTTACCACAGACCGTATCGGGTCATTGAATGCTGTTACAGATTTGTTTTCAAGAACTACATCGGGCGGTTTAGGACTAGAAGAACTAAACCGTCTCGCTGATAGAGGTATTCCAGTCTTTAAAATCTTAGAAGACCAACTAGGATTAGCAAGATTAGAAATCTCAGAATTTGGTAAAACAGCCGATGGTGCGGCAAAAATTAAAGATGCACTACTAGTAGGACTCGATGAGAACTTTGGTGGTGGTATGGAAAAAGCATCTAAGAACTTATCAGTATCATTATCTAACTTAGGTATCGCAGGTAACAATGCCTTGATTGCAGTTGGTGAAGGTGGTCTTTCAGATGCACTTAACTCAGCCGCAACACGTATGACAGACTTTATTGTTAACAATGAAGACTTAGCAATGGCACTTGGTGAGAAACTAGGACAAGCTGTTACATTTGTCGTAGATGGTATCGCATCACTTTCAACAGGTATGGAAAAAGCAGGCCCAATCTTTGAATTATTAGGAACAATATTTAACGACATTCTTGTCCCAGCATTTGGACTAGCATTTGATGTTTTAGTAAAAATAGCAGAAGCATTAGGCCCTCTAGCAGAAACAGTAGCACCATTGGCGCAATCAGCATTTGAAGGCATAGCAACAGTTATGACTGAAATTGTTATACCAGCATTTGAAACAGTCATAGGAACTATCGGAACAGTTATTGACAAGATACAAAGCATGATTGATTTCATCGGTGCAGGTATTGGTAAAGTCAAAGAGTTCGGTGGTGCAGTAGGAGACAAAGTAGGTGCAGGCTTTACAAAAGCCGGAGACGCAATCGGTGGTTGGGTTGATGGTGGTAAAGACAAGTTAACTGGCTTATATGACTGGGCAGTAGGTAACTCTCTTATCCCAGACTTAGTTAGAGACATCGGTAAAGTAATGGACAAGCTACCAAAAGAAATGGTAGATCCAATCGGTAAAGCAGTCACAGATTCAAAAATGCAATTTGATAAACTCCCAACTGGTCTAAATCCAAATCAACTTGTAGACCCAGTTAGCAACACAGGTGCAGGCTTAGGTGCCATGACAGGTGGATTGTCAACAGCAAATTCAAATGTTAACTTCAACATTTCAGGTGTAAATGCAGGCGGAGGATCTGGTCAATTTCAATCAGCACAAATGAGACAGTATATTGAAGGTATTGCTCTAAAAACAGCACACACTGTCCTTAGACAGAATACAGGCTTTGGAGGGTTAGTATAATGGCAAACTTACCATTACAAACACAGTTATCAATATCAACAAGTTATGTTGCAACACCAAGACATAGATTAGTAGAGTTTGGCGATGGTTACATACAAAGAACACCATTAGGTATCAACTATCAAAGACGAACACTTACAGTTACACACGACAATTTAAGTGCAACAGATGCCGCTACTCTAGTTTTATTTTATGAAAATAGATTGTTAGATGCAGGTGTAGTAGACATAGCCGCAAACGAATTATTAAGAACAGCAGGCAAATTTTACTTAGAAAGTTTTGATGTTCAAATGGCAGACAATGAAAGACGAACAATATCAGCAAGTATGATTGAGGTATTTGACTTATGAGTTTACCAGCAATAGTATCATCAAAACTTGCAACAAGTCCAATAACAGATTTATATGAATTTGACTTTACGCAAATAGGTGGCACTGCAAAAATTTACATTTCAAGTGGTCAAGAAGGTGATGGCTCAGGTGGCTTGCAAAAACTTGACATTGCATGGGATGATGAAGTTGGTGTAAAAGTATTTGAGCATTGCGATTTACAGATTAGTAATTTACGTTCAGACTTAACAGGACAAGTTGCAGAACCACAGTTAACAGTTGCGGCTAAAACATTGTGGGATATATCAGGTTGGGCTACAGCAACAAGCAATTTCGGTATGATGAATTATCGTGGCTTAGGTATCAATAGAAAAAGACTTTTTTATAGCACATGGTATAATATGATACCGCAAAGATTTTTTGTAAAGTCAGTTGATGAACTTACACCCGAACAAATAACATTTACATTGACACCAAGTTTAGGCACCGAAAACGGTGAAAAACCAAGTGCAAGAAAGTTGGATATATAGCATGAACTTTAATAAATTTAACTTAGACCAATTTGTAAAAACAAAATTAGCACAACAAGTTCAACAATCACAGATTGGAAACTTTGTTAAACAAAAAGGTGCTCCAGCTATAATATCAACTGTTCTTAAAAAGATATTAGGCAAAAAAGATCCAGTAGTAGTCGACGGTATAGACATGGGCATACAAGTAGAGCCAGGTGTTATACCAGTTGTTTATGGTCACATAGGAATGTCAAATACACAGTTTGACTTGGGACAAAAGCCAAGTGACATAGATGCAGAAAAAATTACACAAGAAGTTAAAATAGTTGTAGGTGAAGGCCCGATTGCAGGTGTATCAAAATTAGTAAATCAAGGAACTATTGAATTTCAACTTCCTGGAGAATCAAAAGAAAACTTAAAACAAGTTATTATTAATGATTCATTTGTTGTAGATCCAAATACAAATGTAGCAAATTTTAAAGACATTAAATTTGAAATGACATTGGGTGATGGCACTACAAATAAACAAACAGCGACAATAACAGACTTCAATCCATTTCTAGTAGAAGAAGCAGACGGTGTAAAGATTGAAGCAATAGACGATCCAACAAATCAAAAATTATTAAATGACTTAGGTGACGTTAGTGCAGGTAAAGGTGAGAACTATGTTCTTTTCTGGAACAATGACGCAGGTCAATGGGAAGCAAAATCATTTAACTCACTACTTAATGAAACAGGTGCTACTTATGATGGTGGTGCAGGTGGTGATGGTGGCACAGGTGGAACAGCAGGTAATGGCGGAACAGGTGGAACAGGTGGTGTAGGGCCAGCAGATGGTCTAATCAAATACACACAACACAATCCCCCACCAACACATGTAGAAACGACTGGCACACTAAAAACAACAACAACTATTACAGCACCCCCAAGCACAGGAACAAGTATTGTTTCTGGTAAAGGTGCACCATTAAGAAGACTAGATGAATCAACACCATACTTTGATACAGCAATAGATTTTGCAGAAGTAGATGAATCAACAGATTCAATAAACATTACAACATTTTTTCCAGAAGGCATCTACAAAGAATTAGAAACAGTATCAAAAGTAGTAGATGGAACAATTACACTTTGTGGCACAACAAGACCAATATCAAATAGTGGTAATCTAAATTGTTTAACACCAAGTGTAGAAGTTGCACCAGACGGACAAAGTTCAACTACAAATACACGTGCTACAGGTTCAGTTACAGTAAACGTTGTTTTGACAACTACACTATGTGGTCGTGAGTTTGTATTACATGAAACAAATTATCCAGTATCATTCTTAAAGAATGGCGGATATAAACACACAGAAGAATTTAACATTACACAAATGAACGCAGGTTCAGGTGAAATAGTTACAGGCACAGCGGCAGGCACACAACAAACAGGTTCATTAGATGGGACTTCAAATGACTGTAACTCAACAGATTTACAAAAGTTTAATTTTAAAGATTGGTCATTGAGTGATTATCTAAGTGCATACCCAAATCAAATTGTCAGTGCGGCAAACGAAGTTAAAGTATATGCTTGGATAGACAATAAAGACGCAGATGATGAATTTACAATATCAACAAACACATA
>Ga0228636_1000260_pt1 | contig 15030 bp, 18 predicted proteins | sample 45DmetaG_FD_182709 | JGI IMG/M metagenome (GOLD analysis project Ga0228636, IMG submission 182709) | Seawater microbial communities from Monterey Bay, California, United States - 45D | ecosystem: Environmental > Aquatic > Marine > Coastal | place: USA: California | collected 2016-11-03 | reverse complement strand
ATTTTTTTTGAAACTTCTGATTTTAAAGAATCTTGAGTATCTAAAAAATTAGAATGATTTATTGGTAAATTACCATTGCAATAAATAAACTCTTTTATTTGCAATCCTAAAACATTAGCATTTTTTCTAGCTAATATTTCTTGAACTATAGCAGTTCCATAATCATGACCTAAAAAAGTAATATTTTTTAAACCTAATTGTTTACAAAATTCTAAAATGTAATCTGCTTGATCTACACTAGTAAAATAATAATCAAAAACTTTATCAGAAAAACCAAAACCAATTAAATCTGGTATTATAACCCTATATTTTTTTGAAAGTTCATCAATTACTTTATTATAATCATAAGAAGAAGTAAGGTATCCATGAAGAATTACTAAGTAATCTTCACTTTCGCCAAGATCAATTGTAAAAATTTCTTTATTAAATACAGGAATAAATATCCCTTTATTTTTCCAACTTTCAGCAGTTCTTATATTTTTATCTAGAGCTAAATCCATAATTAAAACCTTCTTTTAACATCGAAATTAAAAACCAAATTCATCCAATTTTTAGGATTTTCAATAATTGAGTAATGTTTGTCATTTTCTATCCAAACTATTTTTTCATTTTGGTTTTCTGTTGCCATAACAATGGCAATTTCTTTAACTGCAATAGGGTCGTTTTTCTCCCAAACTATTTTAATCGGAATTTCAGATTCTTTTAAAGCTTCTGTCCATCTATGCCAAAAAGTATAGCGTTCATTAATAAAATTACTTAATAAATGAATTTCTTTTTGTCCTTGAGAAGTATTCATTTGATCCCATACATTATTAATATCATATTTATTATTTAAATGTGGGTCTAATGAATTACTTTTAATTTTCTTTTTAAATTTTTGGTAGCTATTACTTGTTAATCTAGCAATAAATTTTCCTAACTTTTTGTTTTTAAGAAGGTTACCCATATTTCTTAAATGCAGATGTTCGAGTCTCATACTACTGTTACACAAACAAATTCTTCTAATTTTTAAAGGAATTAAGTTATGGTTTTTGCGAGATAATATTTCTTTAGCTACAGAAGTTCCATAATCATGAGCCAAAATTGAAACTTCTTTAAGTCCCATTTTATTCCATAATTGTAAAGCTATATCAGCTTGGTCTATTAAAGAATAGGTTAAAGAATCAGGCTTATCAGAAAATCCAAAACCTAAGTGATCATGAATAACTACTCTAAAATGTTTAGTTAGTTCTGGTAATACTCTAGAATAATCGTAAGATGATGTTGGATATCCATGAAGAATTACAATAGTTTCAGGATATTCGCCTTCATCAATTACGAATATTTGCTTGTTAGAAATTGTATAAAATTTTCCTCTTTCTTTCCAATTATCTGAAGTAATCATAGCTGGGGGAATTAAAAGATAATTATTTAGTTTAAAGATACTAAATTTTATTTAGTTTTGATTTTAGTATTGTTAAAAAAAATATAAGATTTACTTTATAGACGTCATATTACCTATCCCAATTCAAAAAACATTTACGTATAGTATAAATGAAGAGGAGTATAATTTTTTAAAAGAAGGAATGCGTGTTGCTGTTTCTTTTGGTAAAAGTAAAATCTATACAGCTTTAGTTTATAAAATTCATAATAATGAACCCACATTGTATGAAGCCAAAGAAATACATCAAATTTTAGATGAATTTCCAATAGTAAACAAAATACAATTAAAACATTGGCAATGGATAGCTGAGTATTACATGTGTGCTTTAGGAGATGTATATAGAGCATCTTTACCATCAGCTTTTTTATTAGAAAGTGAAACTATAATTTATAAAAATGAATCTTTTACAGATGAGTCTGTTTTAATTGATGATGAGTTTTTAATATTTGAAGCTTTACAACATCAATCACAATTAACCATTCATCAAATTGTTGATATACTTGATAGAAAAAAAGTAATGCCAATTGTAAATAGTTTATTAAAAAAATCAGCTATATACATTAAAGAAGAAATTTATGAAACCTATAAGCCAAAGTTAGTTAAATATGTAAAATTACATTCAGATTACAATGCTGATGATTCATTAAATACTTTACTAGAAGAACTTTCTAGAGCAAAAAAACAAAGAGAGGCTATATTAACTTATTTTCAATTATCTACTTCAAAAACACCAATTAAAGCTAAAGAATTAGAAACAAAATCTAATGTCTCTTCAGCTATTTTAAATTCTTTAGTAGATAAAAATATATTAGAATTTTATCATTTAAAAACAGATCGAATACATTTTAAAGGTGATACAAATTCATTAAAAAAATTAAATGAGTTTCAAGAAAAAGCATTAACAGAAATAAAAGATGCTTTTTTACAAAAAGATGTAACTCTTTTACACGGAATTACAAGTTCTGGTAAAACAGAAGTCTACACAAAACTTATTCAAGAGATATTAGATAAAGGACAACAGGTGTTATTTTTATTACCTGAAATTGCATTAACCACGCAAATAATAACTCGTTTACAAGCATATTTTGGTAAACAAATTTCAGTATTTCATTCAAAATATTCTATGAATGAAAGAGTAGAAGTTTGGAATAATGTTTTAGAAAATAAAAGTAAAGCTCAAATAATTTTAGGAGCACGTTCTTCTTTATTTTTACCATTTTCAAATTTAGGTCTAATTGTTGTTGATGAAGAACACGAAACTTCTTACAAACAGTTTGAACCAAATCCAAGGTACAATGCAAGAGACGCAGCTATAGTTTTAGCTAAAATGCACCTAGCAAAAATACTATTAGGTTCTGCAACACCTTCTTTAGAAAGTTATTTTAATGCCCAGCAAAATAAATATGGTTTTGTTGAATTAAATAGACGTTTTGGTAACGTTCAATTGCCAAAAATTGAATTAATTGACATTAAAGAAAAGCATAGAAAAAAGGAAATGAAAGGTCATTTTTCTGATAAATTGCTTGTATTAATTCAAGAAGCTTTAGATGAAAAAGAACAAATAATTCTCTTTCAAAACAGACGAGGGTTTTCACCAATTGTAGAATGTAAAACTTGTGGCGTTTCTCCACAATGTCCTAACTGCGATATTTCTTTAACGTATCATAAATATAAAAACGAATTACGCTGTCATTATTGTAATTATCAAAGAGCAATGCCTAATAACTGTTCTGCTTGTGGTAGTAATACATTAGACACTAAAGGATTTGGTACAGAACAAATAGAATTAGAACTTAAAGAACTATTTCCTGATTATAGTATTGGACGAATGGATTTAGATACAACAAGAGGAAAATTCGGATATCAAAAAATAATTGGTGCTTTTGAAGCTAGAGAAATAGATATTTTAGTTGGAACACAGATGTTATCTAAAGGGCTAGATTTTGATAACGTTTCTTTAGTGGGAATTTTAAATGCAGATACTATGCTTAATTTCCCAGATTTTAGAGCTCATGAAAGAGCTTATCAACTAATGGTACAAGTTTCAGGAAGAGCAGGAAGGAGCAAAAAACAAGGTAATGTAGCAATACAAACCTATAATCCTTACCATCAAATATTACAACAAGTTTCTACAACAGATTACCAAGCTATGTTTAAAGAGCAATTGCAAGAACGTTGGCAATTTAAATATCCTCCTTATTACAGATTGATTAAAATCACTTTAAAACATAGAGATTATACAAAAGTTGATTCAGGTATTAATTGGCTATTCAAAGCTTTATACAATTCTTTTGGAGAGCATGTTTTAGGCCCAACAGCACCTGTAGTTGCAAGAATTAGAAATCAGTATATAAAAAATGTAGTAATCAAAATCCCTCCTAAACAAAGTTTAGCGAATACTAAAAATCAAATTCAAAAAATTAAAAATACTTTTGAAGCTGTTAAAGAATTTAGACCAATTCGTTTTATTATAGATGTAGATGCTTATTAATTAGTCTTTATTTCTAATAGTCTAAACTATCAGTTTTCTTAAGTAAACAAAATAAATACAAAAAGATTTAAACTTAAAGCAACCATTTTAAAACTTTGGTAGTCTATATATTTGTAAGGCAATAAAAACACATAATAAGAGGCTTGAAAATTATAAAATTGCATAACCAAGAAAAATCGTTAATTAAAAAAGCGATTTCCAACAACAACACATGAAGATCCTACTTACATTATAGATGATGTATTGCATTATTGTGTAGCTAATATGCCTGGAGCAGTTCCTTATACATCTACAATTGCATTAACAAACGTTACATTATCTTATATTTTAAAGTTAGTAGATTTAGGATGGAAAAAAGCATGTGAGAAAGATAAATCTCTAGCTAAAGGATTAAATATCGTAAAAGGTGAGATTGTTTATGAAGAATTAGAAGGTATTTTTGATTAAAAATAAAATTAAAAACCAATATTAAAGATAGACAAGTAAATTATGCTTGTCTATTTTTTTTCTCCCATTCTTCTCTTAAATCAGAAGATAAAACACCTGTTCCATCATGTTTCCATCCAGGAGGTTTAATTAAATATTTAACCTTATTTAAAAATGATGTTTTAGAAAAAGAAAAATCTCTAAACATATTTACCCATTCTAAAAAAGCAATTTTTATAGGATTATAAGTCTCAATATTTTTCACCAATCCATACACTGGTTTTTCAACTTCTGGTTCAAAAGTTCCAAAAAGTTTATCCCATATAATAAATATACCAGCATGATTTCTATCTAAATACTGAGGATTTGTTGCATGATGCACTCTATGATGACTAGGAGTATTAAATATTGCTTCAAACCAATTAGGCATTTTTTTTATGAGTTCTGTGTGAATCCAATATTGATAAATTAAACTAATAGCCATTTGAGTCATCACCATAATTGGATGAAAGCCTATAAGTAGTAAAGGTATCCAAAAGACAAAGCTGTAAAAACTTCCAGACCAAGTTTGCCTTAAAGCAGTACTTAAATTATATTTTTGTGAAGAATGATGCACTACATGACTAGCCCAAAACAATCTACTTTCATGACTAATTCTATGAAACCAGTAATAACATAAATCCTCAGCAAACAATAGAATTAACCAAGACCACCAAGCAAAAGGTATTGTAAAAAATCGATATTGATATAAAAATAAATATACCCCTAAAACAATCCCTTTTGTAAATAATCCTATAAAAACATTTCCTAAACCCATTAAAATAGAAGTGCCAGCATCTTTAAACTCGTACTCATCTAATTTTATTTTTATTGTAAGTATAATCTCTAAGATAACAGTTACAATAAAAAAGGGTATTGCATAATGTATAAGGTTTGGGATTTCAGGTATTTGCATATCAATATATTAAAATAAAAAAAGCTACTGTAAATATAAAAAAGTTACTATATTTGCAGCCTCAAAATAAACAATAAATTATTAATTATGAATCATTACGAAACTGTTTTCATTTTGAATCCCGTTTTATCTGATACTCAGATAAAGGAAACAGTACAAAAGTTTAGCGACTATTTGACTTCCAAAGGTGCAGAAATGATTTCAAAAGAAGATTGGGGCTTAAAAAAATTAGCTTATCCAATCCAAAACAAAAAAAGTGGTTTTTATCACTTATTTGAATTTAAAATTGCTGGTGAAGAAATTGCAGCTTTTGAATTAGAATTTAGAAGAGATGATAGCATTATGCGTTATTTAACTGTAAGGTTAGACAAACATGCTGCAGCTTGGGCAGAAAAAAGAAGAGAACGTAAAACTGCAAAAAAATAACAAATGGCATCAATAGAACAACAAGCAAAAGGTGGTAAATCTGCTGACGTTAGATATTTAACGCCATTAGATATAGAAACTAAGAAAGAAGAAAAATACTGTAGATTTAAGAAAAAAGGTATCAAATATATCGATTATAAAGATGCAGATTTCTTAATGTATTTAGTAAACGAACAAGGTAAAATTTTACCAAGACGTTTAACAGGAACTTCATTAAAGTATCAACGTAAGGTTGCACAAGCAATCAAAAGAGCGCGTCATTTAGCGTTAATGCCTTACATTGGTGATATGTTAAAATAATAAAGAAGTAGAACATGGAATTGATATTAAGACAAGACGTAGAAAATTTAGGTTTTAAAGACGATGTTGTAACTGTTAAAAACGGTTATGGTAGAAACTTTTTAATCCCTACAGGACAAGCAGTTTTAGCTACTTCTTCTGCAAAAAAAGTATTAGCAGAAAATTTAAAACAACGTGCTTACAAAGAAGCTAAATTAATTGAAGATGCTAACAAACAAGCAGAAACAATTAAAGGATATGAAATTAAAATTTCAGCAAAAACAGGATCTGGAGATAAATTATTTGGATCTGTAAATAATATAGATTTAGCTGATGCATTAGCTAAAGCAGGTACAGAAATTGACAAGAAATTTATAAAAGTTGTTGGTGGTTCTGTAAAAAGATTAGGTAAATATGAAGCTTCTGTAAGATTACACAGAGAAGTAATTGCAGACATTACATTTGATGTTGTTGCAGAATAAATAATACCTTAATTTAATTAAAAAAAGCTCGTTAGAAATAATGAGCTTTTTTATTTTTACAAATATGAAATATAGGCAATTAACAAAAGAACAATTTGAAAGTTTACATCAAGAATTTGCACAATTTTTGGCTACACAAAGTATTGATGTTATAGAATGGAATCAGTTAATAAAAGAAAAACCTAACGTTGTAGAAGAAGAAATGAATATTTTTTCTGATGTTGTTTGGGATGACGTACTTACAAAAACTAATTACATAGAACATTTTTCTAAAACAACAGCTAATCTCTTTAAATGTGATAAAGATGAAATTCATAGAATTGCAATAAAAGTAAATTGGGATATAAATCTTTTAGAACAAAATGGCTTTGAATGGTTAATGAAAAATCCTATGGATAACTCTGTTGAAATTTTTAAAGGGTCAAAAAAATATAATAAAGAAAGAAATTCTGAAATTTTTGATTTAATTGAGAAAGGTAGTGTTATTTCTAAAGGTGAAATTTTTGATTATTTTAATAGTTTAATTACTTAGATTTTTTAACCATATTGCATACCATTCGTCGACAGTTAATTGCATTTTAGCTATAAAGAAGTCTTAGAGAAGGAGAATTAAATAAAGTACAAAAAGACGACTTTGAAACTACATTAAAATCAATAACCAAATTTTTAAAACTTATTGTATTTCCTCGTTTTGAAAAAGCTGTAAAAAAAGCACAAAAAGAGCAAATAATAAAAAAAGAAGCTTCTAAAAATAAAGTTGAAGAAGTTAAAAATGATTTTTATGTTAATATTGATAGAAGACTTATTAAGATAGATCTACCTAGTATTTATCTAATTCAAGCTAAAGGAGATTATATTAATATAAAAACAGAAAACAAAAACTATATTGTTCATTCAACTTTAAAGAAAATAGAAGAAAAATTACCAGATTCTTTATTTTTAAAAGTACATAGATCTTATATTATAAATGTTAAGAAAATTATAGATATAGAAGATAATAGTGTACTGATAAAGAAAGATGTTATTCCTGTTAGTCGTTCTAAAAGACCAGTACGAATGAAGCGTTTAGACTTACTTTAACATTTTATCGATAGTAAACTCTATTTTTAGCGAAACTTATTTTCTTTAAATCGATTTCTAACAAAATTAAACTTACTTCAAGAGTATTTTTGTGATGTAATATTTACGTCATGAGAAAATACTTAATTATAATAATAGCAGTAGTTTTAACAGCTTTAAATATAAATACTTATGGTTCAGAGCTAACTGAAGCTCAGTTAGAAAAAGCTAAAATTATTGCACAAAGTAATACAGAAATAACTTTAGAAAAATCGATTAATTGGACTTTAGGATTAAATCTTTTTAAATTTATTCATTTTGCAGAACTTATGTTTTTATCTGAAGTAAGTAGAAGACAGTTTTTAAGCTAAATTATTGCTTTAATATTGATATTAATTTATCTGTACCTTCACTCGCAAAATCACTTATAATCTTTAAATTATTAAAATCATTTTTTGTTATACTTGGTTTAGGATCTATAAAATATATAGGTGTGTTTGGTTTAATAAAATTTACCAAACTAGCAGCAGGATAGACCTGCATAGAAGTGCCTATTATTATTAGAATATCTGCTTTTGAAGTTATTTCTATAGCCTTATCTAACATAGGCACCATTTCACCAAACCAAACAATATGTGGTCTTAATTGTTTATTATCTGGTCCAAGATCACCTAAATGTAAATCTTTCATCCAATTTAAAACAATATTTTCATTATAAGTACTTCGTACTTTTAAAAGTTCTCCATGCAAGTGAGTAACTTTAGTACTACCTGCTTTTTCATGTAAATTATCTACATTCTGAGTAATAATTTCTACATCAAAATATTTTTCTAAATCAACTAAATTATAATGTGCTTTATTTGGTTTTACAGATAACAATTGTCTTCTTCTTTGGTTATAAAACTCGAAAACCAATTCAGGATTTCTTCTAAATCCTTCTGGTGATGCTACTTGCATTACATCATGACCTTTCCATAAACCATCTTCGTCTCTAAACGTTTTTATACCACTTTCTGCAGACATACCTGCACCAGTTAAAACCACTATTTTTTTCATCAAAAAAAAATAAGAATAAATTAATATGTTTGCAGCTATGATAGATCAAAAACTCTTAGAATATTTTGAAGGTTACTTAACAGATAAAAGAAAACAAACTTTTAAGGATGTACTCTCACAAAGAACAAGGCATTTTACTGTTGTTTTAGAAGATATTTATCAAGCTCATAATGCAAGTGCTGTAGTAAGAACTTGCGATATTTTTGGTGTACAAGATATACATGCCATAGAAAACAAATACACTAATAAAGTTTCTAGACATGTTGCAAAAGGTTCTCAAAAATGGTTAAATATTAAGAGATATAGAGAAGATGGAGACAATACAACTGCTTGTCTTAATCATTTAAAAAAAGAAGGTTACCAAATTATTGGTACAACACCACATAATAATTCTTGTATGCTTCAAGAATTTGATATTACCAAGAAATCTGCTTTTGTATTTGGTGTAGAAGCAGAGGGTATTTCTGATATTGTAAAAGATAATGCAGATGGCTTTTTAAAAATACCCATGGTTGGTTTTACAGAGAGTTTAAATATTTCTGTAGCTACTGCAATTATTTTACAAGATGTAACCACTAAACTAAGAGAATCTACTATTAATTGGCAGTTAACAGATCAAGAAAAAAAAGTTCTGTATTTTGATTGGGTGAAAAAAACAATTAAAAATGTAGATAAAATAGAAGAATATTATTTTAACAATAATGCATAACTTTAAATCATCAATCCAATTTTTTCATGAATCGTAAAGTAGATGAATATATAGCTTCTCAAAAAGAATGGAAAAAAGAATTAATAGCATTAAGAAAAATTCTTTCAGAACTGCCTTTGCAAGAAGAAATTAAATGGGGAATACCAGCTTATATCTATAAAAATAAAAATATTTTAGGGATGTCTGCTTTTAAAAACTATTGTGGTTTATGGTTTCATCATGGAGTTTTTTTAAAAGATGAACATCAACTTTTAATAAATGCTCAAAAAGATAAAACTAAAGGTTTAAGGCAAATGCGATTTAATTCTATTGAGGAAATGGATTTAGATATTATTAAACAATACGTCATAGAAGCTATAGAGAATGCTGAAGCAGGTAGAGAAATAAAACCAAAGAGAAATACTAAGACAATTATAATTCCTGAAGAATTACAAAAAGAATTATCTTCAAATAACGAACTAAAAAATTGTTTTAATGATTTTAAATTATCTAAACAAAGAGAGTTCTGTGAATATATTTCTTCTGCTAAAAGAGATACTACAAAACAAAGTAGATTAGAGAATGTAATCCCTTTAATTTTGAATAAAAAGGGTTTATATGATAAATATAAAAATTGCTAATTATTTATAATTACTTTTTCTATAGTTGAAGTAGAATCGCATCTAACTACATATAAATGAACATGTTTTAACTCTTTTTTACCAGTTACATAATATTCTGAACAAGGTTTTTGTCTTGCTTTACTTTTACTAAAATCTACATCACCAAACTTTAAAATTGTAGAGATATCTAAAGTATCAATAGTGTTGTTTTTCATAATAAGTTTTGCCTCGTCAGAATAAAAACGTTCTTTAATTCTAATAGTTTTTAGAGTTCTAGCATCCATTCCATAATCAAATGAAGCGTCTTTCTTTTGCCAGAAAAAATAAGTAGCTACAGAACCAATTGATAAACCAACTAAATAATAACCAATTCTTTTAATTAACATGGTATTGTTTTGAGTTGCAAAAATAGTAATTCTTTTAGGTAAAAAGGAATTATAAAATCAATAAATTAATATCTCTGTAAGGTAAGTCAAACCAATCTGCTACAGTTTTATTTGTTAAAATTCCATGATAAAAATACATACCATTTCTAAGACTCTTATCAAAACGTGCTGCATTTTCAAATCCGCCTTCTTCTGCAATATTTAAAAGATAAGGCGTAAATATATTACTTATAGAAAGTGATGCTGTTCTAGCATATCTTGCAGGAATATTTGGTACACAATAATGAATTACACCATGTTTTACAAAAGTAGGTTTGCTATGAGAAGTCACATTAGATGTTTCAAAACAACCACCTCTATCTATACTTACATCTACTACAATTGCGCCTTCTTTCATTTGCTCTACCATAGATTCTGTTGCTATAATAGGAGATCTGTTTTTACCTCTAATAGCTCCAATAGCAACATCTGCTCTCATTAATGCTTTAAATACAGATTTTGGTTGAACTGTAGATGTATAAATTGGTGCAGGTAAACAATGTTGTAACTTTCTTAATTTGGTAATTGAATTATCAAAAACCTTAACTCTTGCTCCTAGACCTAATGCTGTTCTAGCAGCAAATTCACCAACTGTTCCAGCTCCAAATATAACTACACTAGAAGGTGGTACACCTCCAATATTACCCAATAACAGACCATTTCCTTTGTTACTACCACTCATTAATTCTGCAGCAATTAATACAGATGCAGTACCAGCTATTTCACTTAAAGACTTAACAATAGGGTAGGTATTGTGTTCATCTTTTATATAATCAAAAGCAACAGCTGTTATTCTTTTTTTTGCTAACAACTCAAAGTATTTTTTGTCTTGAGTTTTTAATTGTAAAGATGATATTAATACAGTTTGTGGATTTATATATGCTATTTCTTTTTCTGTTGGTGGTGCAACCTTTAAAACTATATTACATTTAAAAGCTTCTTCTGTATCATAAGATATTTTTGCACCAGCTTCAGAATATTCACTATCAGAATAATTTGCATTATCTCCTGCACCAGTTTCTAACACAATTCTATGTCCATGAGCACAAAGCGCAGATACAGCATCTGGAGTTAAACAAACTCTTTTTTCACCTAAATAGGTTTCTTTTGGTAAGCCAATAAAGAGTTCTCCTTTTTTCTTTTTTATTTCTAAAGTTTCAGCTTGTGGAAGTAATTCTTCTTTACTAAAAGGAGAAAATGAACCCATATTTATTGTTTTAGTTGAATGTTTCGTTGCTCATCATCTAATAAACTTAAATGAATTTCAACAGCATCTAAAGGTAATAAATTTTCAATATTTTCTGACCATTCTATAAAACACCAATTTTTTGAATCAAAATAATCTTCAATTCCAATATCAAAAGCCTCTTCTTCATCTTCAATTCTATAAAAATCAAAATGATAAACTTTATCATTATTAGCTGTTTGATATTCATTTACCAATGAAAAAGTAGGAGAGGAGATGTTGTCTAAAACTCCTAAACTCCTACAAAGCTCTTTTATTAGTGTTGTTTTACCAACACCCATTTGTCCATAAAACAATAACGTTTTATTTTTTGCTGATGAAATAATTTCAGATGCAATCTTTGGCAAATCCTGTAGAGAATAATTTTTATTCATATCGCAAAAATACTCAAGAATTTAAATTCTAAATCTATAATGCCCAATAATTTTATAAGAGAATAAACAATCTTCTAAAACTTGCCCTGAACCAATATTATGAATAATTAGATTTCTTTTTTTATCTAAAGATTTTTTATGAACAACTATTCCTATGTGAGTTATAGCACCTCCTAAATTCCAAGCAACAATATCTCCAGGTAAATAATCTTTTGGATTTTTACTAATTATTTTTTCTGCCTGTTGTCTTTTAAAATAAGTCATTAAATTAGGTACTCTTCTGTGATCTATATTTTTGTCAGTGCTTTTTAGTCCCCATAATTTTGGGTATTTAGAAAAATTTGTTTTCATGTCTTCATGAACTTCTTTTTGTAAATCGACACCTATTTTCCTATAAGCTCTAATAATAACATCTGTACACACACCTTTGCCTTTTGGTATTTTTCCATTAGGATAACTAATTTAAAAGTAACTTGGGTCATAAACTACCTTTTCTTTAGTTAATTCTAATGCAGCTAATGATAGTTTATTTTCTTGAGAAAATGAAAATTGAAAAATTAGTAAAGCAAATAGTAAAAAAAATTTTTTCATCTTAATTAAATTGTATCCTTTTAGAAATTATAACATAAATCCTATTTAGGACTATAAACAGCACAAGGTATAATTACTTCTTCTAAAGATATACCTCCATGTTGATAGGTGTTTTTATAATATTTTACAAAATGATTAAAGTTGTTAGGATAAGCAAAAAACAAATCTTCTTTTGCAAAAATAAAAGGCGCATTCATTGCAACAGTTGGTAAGAAAATGTCTTTTGGATTACGAACAGCATACACATCTTTTTCTTCATAAGTTAAACTTCTACCAGTTTTATACCTTAAATTAGAGCTTATATTTTTATCTCCAATTACTTTTGTTGGGTTTTTACAATTAATTGTACCATGATCTGTGGTTACAATTAGTTTTTGACCTAAAGCTTGTGCTTTTTGAATAATTTCAAATAAAGGTGAATTTTTAAACCAACTTAATGTTAAACTTCTATATGCTTTATCATCGCCAGCCAATTCTTTTATAACTTCCATTTCTGTTTTTGAATGAGAAAGGATATCAACAAAATTATAGACAACTGTAGTTAGGTCATTCAGTTTGGTACCATTAAAATTATTGGCTAATTCTTTTCCGCTTTTTAGAGAGGAAATTTTGTAATATTCGTGACTAATATCTAACCCTAAACGTTTTATTTGTGCTGATAAAAATTCATTTTCATACAAATTCATTCCACCTTCATCTATATCATTTTTCCAATAATTTGGATGACGTTTCTCCATTTCAGAAGGCATTAATCCAGAAAAAATAGCATTTCTAGCATATTGAGTAGCTGTTGGTAGAATTGAAAAATAACTATATTCTTCTTCTTTTTTATAATGTTGATTTATAAATGGTTCTAACACTCTAAATTGATCATACCTCAAATTATCAATCACAATCCATAAAACACCTTGATCTTTGTTTAATTCTGGAACTACATAATCTTTAAAAAGTGTATGTGAGAAAGTAGGTTTATCATTGGCTGTTAAAAAATCCTCATAATTCTTTTTAATAAACTTAAAAAACTGATTATTAGCTTCTTGTTTTTGGCTTTCTAAAATACCTAACATGCCAGTATCACTAATATTTTCTAGTTCTAACTCCCAATGAACTAGTATCTTATATAAATCTATCCAATCTTCGTAAGAATTCACCATAGCTAAATCCATAGAAATTTTACGAAATTCTTGTTGATAGCTAGAAGTTGTTTTCTCAGAAACCAGACGTGAATTGTCTAAATTTTTTTTTAAACTTAATAATATTTGACTAGGATTCACAGGTTTTATTAAATAATCTGCAATTTTAGATCCTATAGCTTCTTCCATAATATATTCTTCTTCGCTCTTTGTTATCATTACAACAGGAAGATTAGCTTGCTTTTGCTTTATTTCAGATAAGGTTTCTAAACCAGTTAAACCAGGCATATTTTCATCTAAAAAAACGATATCAAAATTTTGTTCTGCAACTAAATCAATTGCATCTGCACCATTTGTACATGTGGTAACTTTATAATCTTTCTTTTCTAAAAAAAGTATGTGAGGTTTTAATAATTCAATTTCATCATCAACCCATAAAATCTGTATACTACTCATTAAATTTGTTTTATTCTTTAACGTTAAAAGTAAAGATATGTTATTTTTTATATTCTTTTAAAATGATAAAATATTGCTAAAAAAAATAATGTTTGTATTTTGCAATAGATTGATAAATATCAACTTTTGAAAAAAAAAGCACCCAACAAACTAAAAATATTAAATGATCCTATTTACGGATTTATACAAATTCCTAATTCATTAATTTTTGACATTATAGAACATCCTTATTTTCAACGATTAAGAAGGATTTCGCAAATGGGATTTTCCAATTTAGTGTATCCAGGAGCAAATCATACCAGGTTTCATCATGCTTTAGGTTGTATACATTTAATGCAAAAGGCAATAAGAGTTTTACGATTTAAACAAGTAGAAATTTCTAAAGAAGAAGAAAATGGTTTATTAATTGCCATTTTATTGCATGATATTGGTCATGGAGCATTTTCACATGCTTTAGAACATAGCATTGTCGATAATATCTCTCATGAAGAAATTTCTTTAAAATTTATGAAAAAACTAAATAATGAGTTTGATAATAAACTTTCTTTAGCCATCGAAATTTTTGAAGGGAAGTATCATCGTAAATTTTTATGTCAATTAATTTCTAGTCAATTAGATATTGATAGATTAGATTATTTAAGAAGAGATAGTTTTTATACAGGAGTAACTGAGGGTAATATTTCATCAGACAGATTAATTGCTATGATGAATGTTAAAAACGATGAATTAGTTATTGAGCAAAAAGGAATTTACTCTGTAGAAAAGTTCCTGATAGCTAGAAGGCTAATGTATTGGCAAGTTTATCTTCATAAAACAGGTTTAGTTGCAGAAAACATGTTAGTCAATGTTTTAAAAAGAGCCAAAGAACTTGCAAATAAAGGAGAAGAATTATTTGCC
>Ga0228636_1000239_pt1 | contig 15876 bp, 11 predicted proteins | sample 45DmetaG_FD_182709 | JGI IMG/M metagenome (GOLD analysis project Ga0228636, IMG submission 182709) | Seawater microbial communities from Monterey Bay, California, United States - 45D | ecosystem: Environmental > Aquatic > Marine > Coastal | place: USA: California | collected 2016-11-03 | reverse complement strand
CATCAACATGTTTTTCTGAAATAGCAGCAGGCGCAAGTCCTTTTTTAGATTTGATTCCAAAAAATGCTAACTCATCTTCATCTTTCATCATTAACTTCTTGTTGTCAGAAAAAATAAATGAAGAGCCTTCTCCTGGATTTTCACCAGCAGGTAAATCTAAAGGCGTGCCGCCTTTACTATGCTTCTTACCCCCAATCTTTTTAAGTTCGTAAATGTTATTACCTTCGCTAAGATTAGTTAAAACAGTTTCTCCTTTTTCAGCTTCTAGGTTAGCTCTTTTTCTATCAGTAGGACCCACTGTAGTTTTAAGCTTTCTCTTAGAAGATTCATTAAATGCATTATTATCTTTCATCGTAATTTTTTTATAAGTTTAATCCTTGCTCTCTAAGGATAGCAATTTCTTCAGGGGTTAATTCTTCAGCCTCATCCAAGTTGTAAGTACTACCACCATAAGAATAAATAGGTGTATTTCTATTAAAAGAAGAACCTGTAGGATTTAGGTTTTGACCACCTATATCTGTACCACCCATAAAATTACCAAACTGGTCATAACCTTGATTTTCTAATTCACCTGCTCTAGCATTAGCTGAAGACTTTACAGCACGATCTCTTTCTGGATCGAATGCTTGCATTTGAGCTGCAAAGTTAGAAATACCATTCATTGTTTGCAAACCTAAATCAGCAGCAGCATTAGCCCATTGTGGGTTAATTCTACCTTTTTGAAATCTTGCTTCAATTTCAGCACTGCCACTTGCATTATCAAATGCGTTTAAATCAGTAGGTCCTGCTAAAGTTCTCTGCGCATCTAATCCTGGATTATCAACCTCATTAAACTTACGCATTGGTAAGGAATCAACATCTGCTCCATTAAAAGCTTTAGGTAAACTTCCACCGTAAGCCATCATAATTGTTTGAGCTGCTTGATGTAAAGCTTCGCTTGTAATGCCTCCACCAAACTCTTTTCTTCTAGCTGTAATAGTAACAGGCTCAAGAGTTTTATCAACATCATTAAAAACAGGATTCGTAAGCTCTCGTGCTTGGTCTAAACCAGGATTTTCAATAAACCCAGGACTTCTTAAAGGTAAAGAATCAACTTTGTCATTAACTTCAGGAATAACATTGTTATCAGAATACATGTTAGCACCAACACTTCTTAAACCAGGAACTCTTGTTAATTGATTACCAATTTTTTGTTTTAATGACAAATCTTGATTATCAGATTCAAAATTTTGATTACCATCTGAAGTTTGTTGAGCTGAAGGGTTAGTCAATTCATTACCCCAAGCAATATTAAACTTAGCACCAACATTCTTTCTACCAAATAAACCTCCTTTTAAAGACTCATAGTTTTGTACTCCCCATTGCCTACCATCTTCAGTTGTTCCTCCAGGTTGACCCTTAAGAAAGGAACTAGGATCAAATCCTTGTGGTAATCCCGATATATTCCAACTTCCTGGTTGCCTCATGTTACTATTAAACATCCTAGATAAAGGTCTAGGATTATATGCTTGAGGTTGTTGAACATAATAAACAGCATTGGAAGCATTGTTACCTTTATTATCAACATCAGTTTTGTTAGTATTGTTACCCATTAGTTTTTGAAACTCAGGGTTATCTTTATACTTTTCCTGAAGTGTTCTGAAGGCTTCTAAATCTCCAGCAAGATCTGCTTTAGGAAGATCTCCACCATACTTCATTTTTGTTTCATCGCCACCAAAAATATCTTGTTTTGCTGTTGCCATAAACGTGTTCTTTTTCACAGCATTGATAAAGTTACCTAACCTATCTTCAATGTATGAATCAGAGCTTTCATTTAGTGGAGCCGGTCCACCAAACGCCATTTGTAATTGCTCATCAGTTGGACCTTGTTGTTGCTGCTCCATCATAGCCATTTCTTCAGGAGAAGGTTGACCTTGACCTTCCATCATCTCCTCTTGAGGATTTGAAGCTTGACCTTCCATCATTTCTTCACCTGGACCCTGAGCTTGTTGTTGACTACCTTGCATTGCTTCTTGAATAGAACCTTGCGCTTCTTCTTGAGGCATACCCATTTGTACAAAAACTTGCATAATTGCTTCCGGTGGAACTTGTTGTCCTAGTAGTTCTGCTGCAACTTGTGCAGGTTGAGCACCTTGTTCCATCATTTGTTGAACTGCTTGAGCTAACTGTTCCATTTGACCACCACCTTGTTCTTGAGGCATAGCTTGTTGTTGTTGTTGTTGTGGGTCGCCACCTTCTTCAAATATGTTATATCTTCTTTTCATAATTCAGCTTACACTTAAATATACTAATTTAATTTTACTTCCTTTAACTAATAAATGTTTAACGAGAAGAAGTAAGAACTTGAGCAAACGCCATATTGATAAGCATTTCTACATTATCATTCTTTTCCTTCTTTAACAAGATTCTATTAGTGTGATGTCTAAAACGTTTTCTTTCAAACTCTGCTTTCTTATAATTAATTGCCAAAGGATTCAGACTACGAATGTAACCATTATCTTGCGTCTTCCAAATTGATTCTCTTACATTACTGTACTCACCACGATCATTAATTACATCCCAAAATTGATTCAATCTATACTTCTGCTCCTCTTTAGAGTAAATCGTTTCAATGAAGTTAGCTGTTACTTTAGGATAAGATGTAAGCAACGATACATCATTCTTAGGATTGTTAATCAACTTCAACCTACCAGATACTTGTTCTGTGTTGTGTATAACAGCTTCATCAAAGTTTCTATCTAACAATAAGAATCTATCGTAACAGTTTTCATCGTACACGTAATTTTCTAAGTTGTATTCAATATTTCTTAAAGTACCAACAGATAATTTAGTATTCAATTCAAACTCAACTTCAAATGGATAATCTTCACCATAAAAATTACAGTAACTTTGACATGTTTCGTTATGCCTCCATATACCATTGTTTTTTGTTGTGAGAAAAGTATTCTTACCTGACATACTTAAATCAGGATGCCAATCATGGTATGAAATAAACTGACCAGTCTTAGGATCATAACTCAAAGTCCATGATGCATTATTAAAATACAAAGGATTACCGATTGTAGTTTCAAACATACCACCAACTAAGAACTTACCGTCACCTATGTAACTAACTTTCATTAAAGGATTCACTCCTTTAAACTCATCCTTTAAAGTATAATCCTTTTTACAGAAGTAAACTAAACCGTATTCGTTATCGTATATAGTTTGACAACCAATACCATCTACAGGATTATCTAATAAGTCAAATGTAGGAACATCCTTAGTTAACTGATAAGGAAGATATTGGTTCAACCAAAACTTATCATACTGTAAAGAAAGTTCTTTAATACCACTAGCATAAGTAAATAACTTACCTTGGTTTAAACACATCCAAAATACGCCTGCAGGAGTATTAATTACAGATAGTCTGCTTTGACACGAACCGTACTCATAAGATTTTTCAGAGTTTGTTAAATCCTGAATATTTCTTGAGAACAAACCACCATCTCCAATTTGAAGTTTAATTCCACTACCAGTTTGTAAGGTATCTGTTGATGGAAGTATTGCAGGACTAGCTGTTTCAAAAAGAATTAAAGCTCCTGTTTTATTGATTGGTTTAATAGCACTAACAACACTTGAGAAGTCCTTGTAGTTAAACGGTAAGAAAACACCCCAGTTGTCTTTCTTAGACTCTTTCTCTTGAGGTAGTGAGTACATTACTCGCTTATCTCTTTTAGTGTAGCAGGAAGCATATAATTCAGGATCATAATTTAGATCTTGTTGTGCAGCCCAGGATAGTTTACTATATGGTAAAAATGAAGTAGCCAAACTTCTATCAAACTTGTAGTAGTTATCTGATTTAATAATATCATTGTGAAATATAGTATTAAGATCACTGACTATAGGATAATGTCTTTCAGCTGTCGTTTCTCCATAATCTCTGTAATCAACGTTAATTTCTGACTCTACAAAGAAATCACGAACACCTGAGTTAAATAAATAAACGAATGCATTTTTTAATGCAAGTACTCCATTACCAACCCCTGTTAGTCTATCTAGAACATGATTGGATGTAGGAAGAGCTAGACTATTAAAGAATCCAGTTGAGCCTATATTACCCAATGCTCCAGGAATAGATGATGTGAAATCTTGAAAATCAAAATCTTCAGTATTCATCCAATAAGTAATGTTCTCTAACATTGGATAATCATCATAGTTAAACTCATAACCATCAGGTTGACCGTTTAACCATTGTTGAAAATAATACATTGTGTTTTTTTCAGAATACTTTCCAATGTACGTATCACCACCAAAAATTAAAGGACTTGTTACATTAGAAACAGGAATTATATTTGATTGAGTTGGAATTAATTTTACATTACTAAGCTTACCATATTGATTTCTTAATCTGTTTTTTACAGCAACATAGTGAGAAGAAGCTTTAAAAACATGGGTGCTAAATTTTGTATCAGCAGGTAAAGCACTAATTAACTTACCTCTTGAAGTATCAACATAATTTGGATTTTCTACATTTAAAGTTGTATTTAAAATAACACTTTCTTGTCGCTGAATATGATTTATTAAGTGACCGTTACCTCCATCGTTTAAATCAAATAAACCAGGGTTTAAATACTTAGCAATGTTAATTTCTTTACGTCTGTTATTTTGTAAAGGAATGTTAAAGTTTTCATATTTACAAAGCGATGTTTTTTGTAAAGCATATTGTCTAAAAGCAGTAATTGTTTTAACTATTTTTAAAAAAGAATCTACACCTTCCCCTAAATAATTAGTAAACATTGGAATTGATTGAAAAACTCTTAAATATCCAGGTGCTCTATCTACGTCATTATAACTGTATGTAATTTTACCAGAATCTAATTGTGACCCTGGTACAACAGCTACTCCGTAAGAAGCTCCAATGTAAGCACCTTTAGTTAAATGATTTGCCGAAGCTAATCCAAAGTTATTACCGCTAAGTGAATCAGCTAGTGCAGAACTACCTTCTGCATTTCTCATCAAAGGGTTAGCAGATGCAAAAAAAGGAATAGCAGATGCTGCTGCTAATCCCGGCACTGTATTAACAGTACCCACAAGTTGAACATCTCCTTTTAACTTAGCTTCTTCATAATTAATATTTCTAGTACCAGACATTTTACCTATAGCATAACCAATACCTACAACTATACCAACAAAAAAAGATGCATTTGTGAGTAACACATGTTTAGGGTGTTTATCAACTTGTTTATATTGAGATTTAACATCGCCATAAAGTTCACCATAAATTTTTAACTCATCATCAACCAAAAATGGTTTTCCAAACATAACGTCTGGTGAATGAAATGTAAAGTTCTTTTTACTATAAGCATCATTGGGAGATAATCCTGTTATGTTCCCTGCAGCATTTGAAGAGGTTTTAGTTTTAGAAATAAAAGGATCCGATCTTAAATCATTAAATGGGTAGTTTGCATACAATCCTTTACGATTACTTCCATTAACAATAGATGGTAAATCATACTCAAACATATTATTAATTAATCCTTTATAAAGAACAGACTTGTTTCCATTACGACTACCTCTAAGAATTTCATAACCAACAATTGTAGTTATAACATTACCATCATTATCTACAGGAGGTTTGACATTGGCAAACTTAACACCAAGCACTCTAATTTTATCACCACCGTCTTTGTAGTGATTTGTAATAGCGTTTTTAGTACCACCTGAACTAATTACATTCTCCGGAAACTTATGATGTCTAATTGGAGTACCGCAAAGATCATGATCTGTCAAACCTGTATTAGACCAACCATGATTGCTTGAGTTCCATACATCAGGATTTTTGTCAGGATAAAACTCAGAAGATTCCCAGTAACCCATTCTTCCTTCAGCTACTAGAACACCACCGTCAGGTTGAACTGTATTTGGTGTACTTGTAATATAAGCTGTATTATGAACTTCAAATACTTTTGGAGTATATGTTTCAATTATGTTTACTGAAGCTGGTGCGTTAGCTGTTTCTAATAAAGAACCTGCACTACCACCACCATCTGCAGGAACACTATATGTTCTAGCAGCTCTACCTGGAATATGGTAAGCTTTGGTTTTATCACCTGTATTATGAACCCACCTAATAGAATAAGGATAGACCTCATCTCTCATGTGTCCTACATTAGTTCCACCTTTAGCATAGTAGTCTGAAGGGTATTCAACACAAGTCCAATAAGATTCAATCTGATTAGCTAAAGGTTGATAATTAAACTCAAACTTTTCTGTAGGAGCTACACGAAGCAAATACTTACCGTTTTGAAACATCGCATCTGAAGTATCCGGGATTGGTGTTATAATAGGTAAATCTTCCAAGGGAACTGTAGGAAGAGTTAAATCAACATAATCAATAACAACTCTATTTTGATTTGTACTATAAGTTCCTAAATTTCTAGCTACAGTCTTTTCAGAAACTGTTGAAACAAGAACTAACATGTAGTCATCAAAGTTTTCATCTAAATTCTCAAAGTAAATATCTAAAGAACTGTTAACATTGCTGTGATCAAACAATGAAACCACATTTGACATGTGACTGTAATCAGTTACTTTCTGCCCATTTACTAAATAAGCCATATGAACATGGTATGATCCATTTAACATACTTCCTGCAGATGGTCCTTTAACTGCTTTAATTTCAGGATAAGTAATTAAAGATTCTAACCTTATTTTATCACAGTCTAAAATCTTTTCTCCATTAGTATCAAGTTTATCAACACATGTGATGCATCCTCCAGGGGAAGCTCCGTTGTCATCAGTACACTCTTGAACCCAAGGAATATTTCCAATGTTTAAAGCTCTATCTAAATTAAAACCGTCTGCAAAATAAATAACTCTGGAACAATCAAATGTTGATTTTGCAACACCTTTAATTAAATATCTTGTTTTAAAATTTAAACAACGATCTCTTACAAGCTTTGTATAACTACAATCAGATTCATCAAATTCTCCAATTTCAGAGTCATAGTTGTTTGTTGAAAATATAGCCCACCTAGTTTGACTTAAATGAATAGCTCCAATAACAACAAATGGAGCAATCGTACATTTTACATTAGAAGGTTCATTGCTCAACTTTCCTAAATCTCCCTTGTGAGAATTGTTAATAGCATTTCTAGCATAAGTCCAAGCTGTTTGAGGTAATGCTAATTCATTAGCATCAGTAACCATTCCAGAACTAAATCCAGATTGTGCTTGTATTGAGGTTCTTGAAGGTCTTCTTTTATTAGCCATAACTATTAAGCTTTAAACATGTTGTAGTAATTGTGATACTGAGCTTTACGATTAGTTTCCCAGATTTTTCTAAGCTCTTTGAAATCAGGAGTTCTAACTAAACTATATGCATTATTTCTTGCAGCTTTATGACGCTGTTCAATCAATTGTATTTGCATTTGATTAACTTGCTCTCCATTCATTATTAAATTTTCAAGCAATCTTTGTTTTACTGAGTACTCATAGAACTCATTAAGAAGATCGTGGTCAGGAACTAATAAGTTTCCTTCATCATCCTCTAACATACCTTGATAGTTAAGATAAAGTTTACCTGTTTTAAATGAAGTATGAATGAAGTTATTTTTGATGTAAGCCGAATTAGAAGCTTGAACTTTTTTGTTAGGGCAATTCATATCAACAACATTCCCATCATCTTTAATTCGTATTGGATAAAAATGCTTGTATGTTCTAGTTTCATACTTTAATTTCTGAACAAGCATTGTTTCATTTCCTTTGCAGTCAAGTGTTACAGTACACGCATCAACACAACAACAATTCGTTTGTGGTACTAAACATCTCCCACAAAGACTAGGTGTTCCTGAAACAACAGGTGTAGCACAAATATTAATTTCTCCTGGGCCTGGATTATACAACTGACTAGGATCAATAGACTCTACTTGAGTACCTTGAGGTAATATTTCATTTGCAGTGTACTCAGAAACAATGAATGCGTAGTTTAAGGCATTAAATCCAACAGGTAAACGAGCTTTTCCTTTTTCAACATCCAAAACAATCTCTTTAGTTTTGTTAATCTTAAAGCCTAACTCGTAGTTGCATTTTTTTGCAATCTTAATAAACTCTTGAGGATTGATTAAGTCTTCTAAAGCATATTTTCTAAATTCATACATAACCTCTGAAATCAATTGGTCGTATGTTCTATATTGTAATTCAGCCATTATCTTAAAATATTTTGTGAGTTATCTGAATTGTCAGATGGAATTTTTCCTAAAGTAATTAACTCTTGTTGAACCAACTGTTCAATCTCAGCCATTATGTAATCTGGAATGTTAAATGAAGTATCTTGCATAACTGTACATTCAGTATCTTCACCATCTTCCTTACAAAATCCATCCGTAGGTTCTGCAAACATTCCTTCAATAGAAACAGCTTCCCACTGAATAGCAGGTATATAAATATATCCATTCTTATACCACCAGTAAACATTCTTGTTGTACTTGAAAGTACTTGATTTAGTCATTGCTGTGTACAACTGTGGTCTAGTTTGTCTTGCATTATAAGTTCCATCAATAGAGCTTACTAACCTAAAAATTGGACCAGTTGATCCATCATGTACTTTAGGAAGCTTCTTTCTAGTTCGCATTATCTTACAACCTGTTTTTATTCCTGCACAATCTGCTTCAATCTTATCGACCTCTTTAAGTTCCACATAAGGAAGAACTTCAAACAAACTGTCATACTGCATTAGCTTGTTTTCATTATCTTGTCTTCTAATTAGAGCTGCAGCGTATTTCTTAATTACACTGTACACGTATCTATCTGTAAGGAATGCATCTTCATTAACACTCTTGAATACAGTCTTTACTCTTGAAATTGATTCTCTTAATGTTGTCATCTTATACTGGTTGTTTCTTATAGTTTAACTTAACGCAACGTTCCCAATGCTTTTTAAAATAAGAACTTGCTACTTTTCTAAAACAAGCTGTTGCACTAAAAGAATAGAGCTTAGAGTGTTTAACAAAGTTTCTGATGTTGTTGTAATAAACAATTCGCATCATGTTGTTATCAGTATCCCAGTTTTTAAAGTAAACAGTTTTACCTGCTTTAATTGAAGAATTGAAATCAATTCCTTTTTTAGTTGGGCGACCTGCATTATTAATTACAATTTGACCAATATTTTCAGGAAGAGTTATACCATAGATGTTCTTAGTTGTTTCCAAAGCAATATTCTTATTAAAGTGTTTAATGATTGCCATGAACTCTGTTTTAGTTACATCTTTATGTTCCGAGTACATTTTGCAAAACTCTCTAATTTCTTTTCTTTCTATTACTTTTCCTTTGAACTCTCGTACTCTACTTCCTGAATAATTGGGTGCTTGCATAACTATATAATATAACGATTTAGCATCAAAAATACAAATTAATAATCAAAAACAAACCCCGGATTTCTCCAGGGTTCATTCTAGTCAGTCACATAAACCAACTCTCTGTGACATGTTTTAAATATTACTTCACATGTGTTACTGAAAATCTTAGTACATCACCACTTGGATAACCAGTTGCATCATAACTTCTATCAGTTAAATTTAATACTGTCATTTTTACAACAGTTCCGTTGACAGCATTAAGAACAACTGAAGCTGAAGTACTTACTTGTTTATGCAATAATGAAACTACAGGTTGATAATTACCAGTATAAATATTTTGACCATCACCAACTATTCCAACACCAAACGATGTGGTTTTTTGAATTAAAATAGCACCGTCATTTGTAGAGTTCCCAACACTAATGCTAGAAGGCTCCCAGAAATCATAATCTGCAGCTGTATTAGAAACAGGATCATTTGCTTTTAATTGAACCGAAGCATTTACTAAAAATGTACCAGTAATATTGAAAGTAAACGTACCGGTGTCATTATTGAATACTCCAAAATCACAAGTTGGTACAGAACCATTAAGTACAGGAGCATTACTACCTATTGTAGATACAATGGTGTTATTATAAGCAATTAAGTTATGTTGTTTTACAACTTGTCCATCAACAAGACCACTAACGCTGTCTGCAACTACTGAGGGAATAATAGCATTGGCTATAATATTACTAGAATTAACAACACTCAAACAATCAAATGTATTTAAACCATAACCTGATAAGTCTTCACCATTTTTAACATAGTTAGTTGTTAATAAAGAATCGTTAATTCCACTTTTAACTTCAACTTTAATTCCTCCATTTGGAGTATTAGTTGGGTCTATTCCATTATCAGTAACTACAATGTAATCACCGTTATCTCCAGGATCTCCTTGAGGACCAGGTGCTCCATCTAAACCATTAGTTCCATTAGTTCCGTTAGCACCATCTAAACCAGCAGGTCCAGTAGGTCCAGCAGGTCCAATTGGACCTTGTAACCCTACTCCAGAAGTACCTTTTTCTCCAGTTAAACCTGGAGTACCAGCAGGACCTTGTGGGCCTGCAATACCTGGTAAACCTTGAGGTCCAGTATCTCCTTTGTCACCTTTAAAACCTCGTGGTCCACGAACTCCTTTAGGAAGAGGTTCACAACCACAATTACTTATTCCGCATTTTACACACATACTTTAATTTTTTAATTGTAAACCCTAATTTCTAAAGAACATGATGAAAATATACTATCTGTAGGTACTGTACCTACTGTTGACTTTAATTGAACAGTAGTTGTACTTCCGTATTTAGCTATAGTTCTACGATCTTGATGTAAATCATTTTGATTACACATTATAAATGTTTTACTAGATGTAAAAACAGCACCTACTGTATTAATTGAATAATTACCTGCACCGTCATAACTTAAAGTTGGAATTTCACTTAATGTATTTTCAAGTATACTAACTGTTGGTGCTGCCGTACCTGCTTGATTAATTATAACAGTGTAACTAACATAAGGTCTTGAGTCTGGCAGAGTAGCCCAGTTAGCTTTACCATTACCCATATCACGAAGAAATTTTCCTCCTCCTGGTGTATCTGTTCCGTCAACAAGCTGAGCTGAGTAATTGTTTGCACCGTTTAATGATCTACTCTTAATACCAATATTTGTACCTGTTGTTGCTTGGGTAGAATCTCCACTAACACCTATGTTTTCAAGTGTTGAACCAGATGCGTTACCAATTACACCGTAATTAATATTTCCGGTAACTCCTGAAGTGCTACCAAAAAGCCCTACACCACCCCCAGGATTAGCATTGTGTCCAGCTATTGAATATGAATCAACAGCAGTAAAAACTCTAAACTTATAATTTGAAATAGGTGCTGAACCGATACTTACATAATTACCACTATCTCTTACATTACCACTTTCAAGTGTGTTTGTTACAGCATTCCATCTTGGAACATAACCATTAGTATAAGAACCAACTTCAGCATAAATACCTGTGTAGCCTACCAACTTGTTGTCAACATACTCTTTATCAACTAAAGACCTGTTTGTATAATTTGCTGAATAATCTGCCTCATAAACAATACCTCTATTTTGTCTACTATCTATAAATGTAGCACCATTAGTAGCATCTATAGTTAAATAAGTAAAAGTTGGAAAGGGACTTAAATCTGTCACACCTATTTGTGTATTACCTTTAAATAATCTAAAAAAAGATTGTGTATTATCTCTACTAGATTGAACATACGCTTCTATAAGTGCAAATGCACCTTTATCACCAGCTTTAAAAAATACTTCATAATCATCAGCCAGTACTGGACCGCCACCACCTGGAGCAGCATAATCATAAAAACCATATAACTGAAAATCGTACTTACCAGCTACAGCCATATCAATACGAGTATCTTCTACAAGCGATCCACCTAATTTTGCCTCAGTGTTGTCAACATACAGACCGTTCAAAACACTACCTACTGCACCAGTTGTTGCAACTAAGGGATCTCCTGGAGTTCCTGCACCTGTTATAGTAGAACCATCTACGGATACTCTAACTATTGGATTTCTTGGATCAGTGTTGTCTGTATTTAAACCTGTTACACTTTGAACAAGTGTGTTAGCATAAGCACTGACTTCAGCAATTGCTGCGGCATTAGCAGCACAACATTTATCTACGTTAGCAACTCTATCACAAAAATAATCAGAAACACTTTTAAGAGCAACGCTGTAAGTATCACCTTCTGTAATTATAACAGTTCCGCTACATACAACATCTTCTCCTATATAGGTTGCTCCAGCAGCACAAAAGTAAGCAACAATGTTTTCAAAGATTGTTGTCAAACTTGCGTCTTTAGCAACTACTATATCTTTTCCACATACTATGTCTTCACCTGTATGAATTACACAATCTGTAGATATTACTTCAACACATGGTTGTGCTTCTGCACATTCTACTACTGGTGGATTACAATCCACACATGTTACACTTGGTTCTGATTGACCACAACTTGTACAAGCCATAATTTCTTTTTTTTTAATTTACGCTAAAAGGTTTGCTCTTCTAATGTGAATATTACAACCTTCGCATTTTATATAAATTCCAATTACTAATATTAATTCAAATAAGTCTGTTTTTTCTTGTTTTGTTACAGCTGTAGGAAGAGAGTTTAAATAATCCAAAATTATTGTAATCCCACTTACACCATTAAAAGAAGATGCTTCAACTATAGCTGTTTCACCCATATATCCTTCAATAGATGTTTCTGATAACAATCTATTGACTACTGGTGCAAAACCTGTAGCACAGCAAGCTGGAGTTTTATCTAAAGCACCGTCAACAAATAAAGCGGTTTCCCAGACTAATTGACTTGTTGAATAACTTTTGTTTATACAACAAGGATAAACAACTAAAGGGTCATTTAAAGGATTAAGAACATCCATTCCTTTTTCTTGAATTACTGCCTTAAATGCATTAAAACCACCTAAAGTATAAAAACCTGCAGGATCAACACAATCAGGACAACAAAACTCAGAATTATTATTAATAACAATTCCATTTGTAAGTACTTCTGTCATTGCACCTACAATAGTATTCGCACCATCAGAAACTATGCTCATAACTCTTTGCATTAAATAAACTAAAGGGTTGATACAACCTTCAGTTATTTCACACGGATCCGGGCAACATTTTAAATTACTCATAATTAACTTCCTAAAATAATATCAATTTGACTTTGTAAATCAGCTGTCTTTTTTTGCAACGCAGCAATAGCTAATGATTGTGTTTCTATAACAACAGCTTGATCACAAACCTTAATTCCTATCGATGTCACGTAATCTGTAAGTTGTTGTACAGCACCAGCTTCTTGAAAACAAGTAGCTACTGCAATTTCACAATCAGGACAACCAGCTGTTGCAATTGTTGTTCCTAAAGGTGAAGCTTCTTTTAAAGCACATATCTCATTAATTACTTGTTGTAACAATTCAACAAAATTCTTTGGTGAACACGATGTAGCATCAATGCAAGAAAAATCATACGAATTTACACTTGTGTAGTTAAGTAAGATACAAACTTTATCTGCAACTTGTTTTGTCACAGTACTAATTGTATCTCCTGTACATAAGTTTAAAAATGAAATATCTGGACCTTCCCAGATAACGCATTCACTGGATGTTGCAACGCATCCTTCAGGTTTTGTATTTTTTGGCTTCCCCATAATATAATATAATAAATTTTTATGAAACTACGGACAACAAACTTCTGAATTGTCAACCAAGTCCATTTGAGTTAATTTAAAATTAATAACGTTTTCTAAAGAGTCATCCATGCAACAATACGAGATGCCATGTCTTAATTGCATCATTTGTTTGTATGTAGTTAACGCAAACTTACACATTATAGTTTCTACTTTATCTGTATCTAAACCGTTATAAAAAGCTTCTCCATAAATAACTTTAATCTTAGTTCTATCTACTACTTCAGCAGGAACATCAGGCAAACACTCTTTGCAAGTTGCTACACAACTGTAATCAAAAATAAAATCTTCAAAAGGAACATCTTCTGTTTCAGTATTACAAGGTGTAATTGCTTCAGTTAATTTAAAACAACCTTCAACTTTATTGCGGTTGACATCTGTAATAGATGTCATAACAACAGATAATAAATTGTCAGGGTGGATAGAGTTACTTGTTACACCATTAAATACTAAACGTAATGGTTTATCATTCTTTGTACAAGGAAGGTTGTCACAACACTGAACTAAATAATAATATTCTAAAGTCATCGTTTTATCTTTTAATGTTAGCGTTGTAAAGAACAACGCATTTAGAACAAACTTGTGTTCCGTTTAGTGCTTTAACTGGATAAGAACCTGTACAACTACAAGTTCCACAATTAGGACAAAATGTTCTAGCCATAATTAAAATAGTTTACATTGAAAATTATCTAATTTCTTTTTTGCATAGTTGTATAAAGACATTCCTTTATCAACTTCGCCACAATATTCTACATTTGCTTTGGCAGCATCTATGTAACCACCAATGGTAATAAGTTCGTTAAACTTATCTTGTACTTCAGCAGTTGGTTCACAAGCACTTAACTTAAGTTCGCAAAGTTTAGCGTACCAAATTTTTTTTATTGCTGTTACACGCAAGTGATCATACTCTACAAACAACCTATCATTAGGTGATTGAGAATACTTAACTGTATAAACACCATCAGATAGTGCATTAAATTCAACACCGCAGTTATTAAATTGTAATTGTAAATCACATGCTGTAAGATTTAATACAAAACCCTTACCAATTGTAATTGGCGTAGTATCGTCAAAAGTAATCCAGTCTTGAAATCCTGGAGCCATTACTTGCACTGTAGGACAAGTGTAAGGCATTAACTTGTCATAAACGCTAGTATCTTCAATTCTGAAAACACAATCCGTCATAATGTCCGGAATATTTAAACTTAATTTATTAGTTGCCATAATGTTTAATTAAAAAAAGGGGAACAGAGAAAAACTCCATTCCCCTTTAGAGAGTAAATATACTACTTTTTTAGATAGCTACTGTTGTTGTAGCAGTATGTCCAAAAGTTTCTAGTGTAACACCAGTTCCAGCAGCACCTAACCAAGTTGCCATGAATGTTTCAAACGCAGTTGCTGTAGCAGCAGGTACGTAGATATTCAAACAGTATTGGTCATTGTCATAAACACCTGTTGGGTTGTTATGACGCATAACTGAATGAGTGATTTGGTATCTTGTGAAAGTACTACCTCTTGTTACAGCAGATAAATACTGGTCACCTTGATTAATCTCTCTCAATCTTTGGTCTTCGTGGAACTTGTTTTGTAAATAAGACTCATCTAAGATAATATCTCTTAAAACAGTTTCTCCAAAACCTTGACCTTGGAATCCTTTTACTTCAGTTGTAATACATAAAGCAGAGAAATCACATGGGTTACCAGTTAAGTCAGTTAAAGATGCATTGATGTTTACGATTTCTTTTTCGTAGTTATCTGTAATTTGGAAAGAACAGTTACCAAAAGAAGTTTCAACATAAGCACTAACTAAACGTATACCAGCTGTTTTACCAGCAACGTATCCTGGAGATACATAAGTTGACCATAATTCAGTTCCTGTGTAACCAGCAGCGATTGCTTCAGCAGCAGTTGCAAATAACGGTTGAGCGTATTGATTGTAAACAATTGGTCTAACGAAATCTTTTGTCAATGGATCATTGATGATTTGATTAGCCCAGTCAATCATAACTAAAGTTGAATCAACATTAGTTGGTACAGCACCTGTGCAACATCCTGTGTTTGCAGCATAAGTTTTGTATGCATCGTGATTTAACAATCTTAAAACTGGAGCTCCCCAAAGGTCTAATCTCAAGTTGTAAGTTTGATCACACATGAAATCAAATGAACATGTAGAAGCTACAGTTAAAGTGAAATCAGCATCAGTTGTTGCAGTACCATCAGTAATAGTAACAACGTCTGTG
>Ga0228636_1000237_pt1 | contig 15914 bp, 11 predicted proteins | sample 45DmetaG_FD_182709 | JGI IMG/M metagenome (GOLD analysis project Ga0228636, IMG submission 182709) | Seawater microbial communities from Monterey Bay, California, United States - 45D | ecosystem: Environmental > Aquatic > Marine > Coastal | place: USA: California | collected 2016-11-03 | reverse complement strand
TTCGTTTCTAACAAACGCAAACCAACTCTGCTCTTTCTTCTCAAAGTAATCTGCATTTATAAACCCTGAATCTTGTATGTCTGTTTTAATAGTAGCTGCCCAACTATCGTCTCCCTCTAAATTAAGCGTTTTAAAAAGTTTATTCTCTAGTGGAGATGTGTTGAATACACTTTCCATTTTAGATGGCTTAAAAGCCTCGTCAGGAGTTCCTACCTGAGTCCAAAAGTCAGTATAAAACGTATTTCTACTCTCGTTCACATTATGGCGGTAAAGGTTACCCCCTTTGAAAGTATAAAAATAGTTATTCATTCCTATCATCCAATCAGGATAATAGCTATAAAAGGATGGGAATCCCTGTACTCCTTCGTCATATGTTAATGTGTAGTTAGGCATATCTTAGCAGTTTGCTCTTTGTATTATTATTCCGTTTGCATCGACCTCAATAAACTCTAATGCATTTATTTTATAAAACCCTTGTGGCAATACATTACTTCCATATGCATCTGAGAATACCCAATCATTTACAGCAGGGTTTCCTGCTGTTCCCGATACCGGTGCATTATATATTGGTGTATTTATTACAACAAATCCGCACGCTTGTGCTTGTGTATTGCCACTAACTGATGATAAAAATGATGTTAGCAATACAGGACATTGTACCTCTACTGTAAACGCAGTTCCCGGACAAGTACCTACCATATCAATATTTATATTGTTTGGAGATGCAGCAACTTTTGGTATAACCATAATGCAATCACCGGGTGCTGAACCTGAAGTTAAACTTATCTCGCCTGCCTGAGGTGTTACACTTGTTGTTGTTCCTGTATCTTGATACCCCACTCCATCTTTATATTTATATTTAGTAAGACCGCTATAAGTAGTTCCTGCTGTAGGTAAACAAAAATCAGGTGGCTGAGGAACATCGTTACCTAAATAAGTATATCCGCCTGACACAGTACTACCGTGATATCCATCAACAGGAGAACTTAATTTATTATACAACACACCATTATATGTAGCTCTTATACCATCAGGTATACTAACAGGTGTAAACTTGACAATAACAGCACCTAAAGTAGCTCCTAAGTCAACGTTTAACTCATAGACGCCTTCAGCTAAACCACTCGTAGATATAGGACTACCACAAGGAGTTAAACACTCCGGGCAGCTTTGTATAGGTCCTAGTATTCCACTAACCTGCTCTCTGCTTATACCACTCCCATCAGCATAGAATCCATCTGCACTAACAATGGTTAATGCAGCATCGTCAAATACTGTTGTTGAGTTAGATAGTGTCGTTCCGTTTAAGTAATGTGTAGTTAAAGGCATAATTTATTTTTTTTAACAAGTGCAACAAGCATCTTCTATTGTTGCTCCAAAACATAATTCATCTTCAGTTGATAATCTGTAATCCCAAATCAAGTATAAATAAGCTCCCGTATTCGGCATTGTAAATGTAGCAGAGTATTTATCAGGTGCATCCGTACTGTCTATTGGGTTAGGTACGTTTGCTAATGAAAGAAGTGTTTTTATATCTGCAACATTATTATAGTACCTTGTATTGCTTCTTAAATATCTAAAATTATTAGGTGTCGGAGGAAGAGGTAAAAGTACACCTTCGCTAAATACAAAGTCATCAAAGTTAATCTTATTACATATCATACTAACAGTAGCTGAATCAGCAGGAATAACGCCTGCTCCTTGAAGCCCTGTTATTTGGTCATAATCAGATATTACAAACTCAGTTGTATTGTCATTGTCGAAATTAACTAACCTTGAATGTAATGGTGATACAAATGCACCGTCAGTCCAACTATATTCGCTGTGTATGTATTGACCATTGATTGCATCGCTTGTAATAGATATAGGTATAATAGTAATAGTCTCTGCTTCAGGACACCCAACATTAATACCTCGTATGTAACTTTTATTTGGTGAAGAATTTTCAACTACCAAAGTAACTTTTTGGTCAGCAACAGAACTCTTCTGAATAATTATTGTATCACTAACAGGAGTGGATGCACTAAAATATGTATTAGTAACCCCTGCATATGTATAGTCTATTCTAAATGATTGATTGCCCGAAACTGATGAGTCTATATCTATATCTATGGTTACATCTCCAACTAAGTCTCCAACATCAACGCAGTAATCATATGACTTAGCTACATCTACGACTATATTTCCTACTATTACACCACAGTCTATGCAGTCTATATCAACAGGTTTTACAATGTCATTAGAGCTAAGAACATACTCATCCATATACGGGTCAAACCCACCTAGCTTTTGAGTCTCAAACGACTCTATAAATAAGTCTCTAAACCAACTACGCATACCTTGTTCAGATATTACCGTTAGTTTTTCATTCTGAGCTGCACTACCCTTAAGCTGTATTACAGCACCACGCTTAGCATCTGTAAAGTATTTATCTGCACCCCATTGTACAAAACTCTCAGGGTTATTAGATATACCATACTCCTCTGTACGAGCCACTTGCTTACCTAATATCTCAGGTACTGTAACCAATGCACTACCACCCGTAGCACCTGTTATCATTTCTTTACCTTGAAGAACGTATGATATCCTATCTTCTTGCAATGTAAGTATGTCAGTCTCTCTACCAAATAGTTTTTGAATAGGACCAAATGTACGTTCAAGTGGTTTAAAGTTTAGCAACCCTAAATTAAACTCGTTAAGTTTATTTATGTTATTTTCTTCGTTATATACGCCACTATATGTCAAGTCAGCAAAACGATGTGCTTCCTTATATTCTTGTTCATCTGTGGTATAGACTCTATTACCAAGGTTAAATGTCTTACCCACAATTGAGTCTCTTATCTTATAACTTTCAGCTCCGTTACCAAAAGAAAAACAATTATAGAAATCTGTATTAACTATTGCAGGGTCTGTATCTGTTTGGTCTTGAATGTTTCCTTTATGACTACCCGGATATTCATCAAGAGTAATAGGGTCTACATATGTATATACTTCGTATGTGTCAGCAGATTCAAACCATACATCAGGCAAAGAATCTTGAGGCTCTGTTTCAAATATTATATCTCCTCCTGACCTTATAACTTTAAAGTGTGCAGATATTTCGTTCTGTAATTGATTGCCATCTGTATTAGGAAAAGGACCACAATTAGGAGGACCTGTCATCCATAACTTTCCGCCTTGGTCTGCTCCGTTTCCATCAACCCACCAAAATGAATATATGTCTCCTCCAATTTCATCTTGTTTTCCATTTTTAAATTGAAAAAATGGGTCATTAAATGGAGACTTTCCTACCATAAAATTACATCTTTGTGATGCAGGGTCACTAAAATTAGCGTTTAAATTTAATACTTGCTCAAAATTTTCTCCAACAAAAAAATCATACATATCAGCATAATCCCTAGAAGCAATCATAGTAAAATCAAAACCCATTGCTTTTGGGTCACATCCTCCATATGAACTTCTATTGAAATTTAAAGATATTATAACTCTAGTTCCTGACGGAACATCATAATCCACAGCAGGGTTTTCTATACTAAAAGGATATCCCGGATTAGGTAGCCCTGAACCATCTTTACCAACAGTAAGTAAATTATAAAAACCGGGAGTAGTAGTACTTAAAGATGTTAGTTCCTGTACTAAAGTTTGATTCGATGTAGGTATTGTACCAACAGTATGTCTCCCATAGTCAATTACTGCATTTTCTACTTGAGTTATATTTATAGAGTTTGTTTCTATTTTCATATAAGTTCCTGCAAGGCTATCTAATTCTAAATCTCCACTAGCATAAACTTCTTTATCAAGAACAGTAACATATACACAATCATCTGTTGCTCCTTCAGAATCTTTTTTTACCATAAGCCTATCACCCTTTTCTATTTTTTGAGAGTTTTCTCCCTCTAAAAGAAAATATGCATAATTTGCATCAGAAGTTCTTACATATATGTTGCTATATATTACATCATAATTTTCTTCATCAGGCTTTATAACAAACTTATAATGCGTAGCCCATTCAGGTGCAATTTGTCTTGTTGGTATATTAACTTGTATGTTGTTTTTATTTGAAGATGCACTACAAGGAACGTGAAGTGAATTGTTGTTACTTACAAGAGCTGTACTTGAACGACCATAATCATCCATATAAACCATACCTACCTCATATCCTCTATTACTATGAAGGCTTCCATTTGCACTTGAAGACTGAAGTGTGCAAGAAGCAAATGTTACATTATAAAACTCATACACATCTTCTGTTATATTTGCTCCATCTGTAACGTCATTTACAAACCTCATATAAGGTAAATAAATTCTTATTGTGTCTCCTAAAGGTCCTGAAGGAGTAGAACCAATAAAAATTGGCTCATTGTTATTATACGCAGTAGCTCCTACTAAATCTGAACCAAGACTAGCACTAGCATATTTTTCTACACTATTGCTTGTTGCGGAACTTGCAGGAAGATTATTTGGTATAGAACAATTAATAGTATCAGTAAATGTTAACCCATCGCAAGAAGTATCTTCCGGTGAAGGAGCATAAACGGGTAAAATGTTTCTTGGAGAAAGACTCCCAATAGAGTTAATAAATTCTGTGCTTGTAGCTAAATCATAAACACTAGTATAATCTCTAATTAAATTAAATGAAAAAGATACGTTAACATTAGTTGTTTGAGAATCAGGAGTTATTGGACCTGCAAACGCTTGATGAGAAAAAGATATATTAAATGTTAACACAGCTCCTTTTTTTAACTCAAACTTAACTGTAGTTAAATTAAATAAAGCCTGACCATCAGTTGTAACCGAAATACCTCTACTAAGTATTTCATAATCAACTGAATCTACGGTAGCTTCTATCGTGTTAGATAAAACATCCTCGCTAATTAAATCAACTGTATATTCTATTTGTGTTTTAATACCATTTCTTTCTAAGTTATATCCATCTATATAATTACCATATATAAGCCTATTACCCATTATTGTTTGTGCTAAAGAAAAACGTGGTACGTTATCATATAATCTTAATATCTCAGAATCAGGTAGTATAGTAAATATATTGCTATTGTTAAATAAATATGTTTCAGTTGAATTATCTGAAAAACCTCTATCCTTTTTATTAAATTTATCAATAATTTTTATTGTACTATTTTGAGCTTCTTTAAATAATAAATCAACACTTTCTACTAACGCTCCTCCCGTGTTATAAGATACGTTTGCTGCATTATAAAAATTTTCCATTCCTTCATTAAGGAAACTCGATGCACTAAAGTTAAATTTTTTAGGAACAAATGCAGGGTCTGAAAATGGAGATGTTGCAGAATATTCTCCATCTGCATATTTATACCTGTACGCAAAACATATGTATCTATCTTCTAAATAATTATCTTGAGAGTTCCCAACGGTCAATAAATTAACAGTAGGTGCATATAATGGTGGTCTTTTTATAACCAATAACCTTTCAGATAATAGTGAAGGATTGTTTCCGTAATCTACTATTCTAGGTGCAGATAATACAGGATTGTCATATCCACTTTTTATATTAATAAATCTTGGTGGATTTATATTGTCTGTAAAAAACAATAAATCTTCTACTAAATCTACACCTGTAATTAAATATTTTGAGTCAAAGTTTAATGTTGTGTTTACATCATCGCCATCGTTTACACTAATAACGTGATAATCAATTATATTATCGGTAGCGTTATATGATACTATCAGGTCTATCTTTCCTGTTGGAAATAATGACGTAGGTAATCCTGCACCATCTCTAGCAAAATATGGGTCGTGAACAAACCAATATATAGTCTCGTTAGCCCCATCTTCATATGCACCAATACATTTAGCTTGAGTGCTTAATTTTTCATTGTTGTATTGTAGTTCGGTTAAACCTAAGTTACCTTTAGTGTTTTCTATTACACCAATCTCAGAGCTTTCAGTAGACCCCATACGAACATTGATTGCATCTATGTATTCGCCATCAGGGATAAGTCGTTCATCAACCGACTTATTCATTCTACCTTTTATGAAGTTTCTTGTAATATTCGCCATATTATTTTATCCACTTGTCTTGACCTCTTAGATTCATTAACAATCGACCCGGGTGAATGTTACTTATTCTTATCTTAGCGTTTCTCAATAAAGCAGTTTTTCTCTTTTGTGCTCTTCGTACAACGTACTCTTGCACATTAAGTTTACTATTTAATATTGCGTATTCGATATATGCATATACATAATCTTCAAATAATTTATTTACACTAATCTTAGAGTCATCTCCGCCTTCCATACCGTCAGATACATACTCAAGTATACAAAGCTCTCCACTCATACCTGAGCTAAAGTTTATAACACCTGCTGCCTTATCTATCTTAAATGTAGGATTTATATTTGCTGTTTCTGTATTCAAACCATATCGTGCACCGATAGCATAATCAAAATACCAATTCCCTTCGTAATAGTATCCTTCCATTCCATCAAATTGACTTCCCTGATTAAGGTATATACTTTTCTTTTGGTTTGTAATTCTATCTAAATCAATCTGAGAAAACTGTGGTGATAATGCATTACCATCAGAATCAAATAATATTCTATTATTATTGTCTTGTAAATATGCAAGCGAAGAGTTTATCTGAATATTCTCAGTTAGTGGTCTAAGTAAACCATCCTTGTATATATTCACTCTAACCCAATTAACGTAGTCTGAAGGCAATATGTATCGTAAAGAGTCATTCACATTCAACTCCAATACTTTAAGCTCTTTAAACGCATCGTAATTAAGTTCTTGTATTGCTCGCTTTGCGTGAAACAATACCTTAAATCTTTCCTCGTTATTTACAAGCGAGTGGTTTCCTGAATACATCAACATAAAGTTGTTGACTATATCATACAAGCTGACATATTGGTATGAACCCCAATTCGCATCTTCAGGAGCTGCTCCTCCATTTTCATAATATTGATACTGTGATATATATGCCATTATTGTTGATTATCTTTTTGTTCTTCTAAATTAGCAAACTGAACTACTTGAGCCTCTCTTATCTGTATACCTGAGTATTGAAGTATTTTAATTACTAAATTCACCTCATCATCAATTGGCAACTCAAAGTCTTGGTAATCTGATTGTGATTGGTCAAATACAGGCTGTCCTCCTGCAAGTGTACTATATGTCCACTTAGGGTCTTTAGGGTATCTAATATACTGACTAAATACCTGACCGGGTTTGTTTATTGTTTTTGGCAATACTGTTACCGAATCAGTATTTAAAGAATACGCAGGGAACATCTTGCTAGGTGCAGTAAGCAATGAGTTAGCTAACATACTAATCTTGCTATTTGTTACCTTTTCTACCTCATAGTTCTCAGGCTTGAATATTGAGTAATCAATACCTGAAGAAGGAGGAGGGAATATATTATCCTCTAGGTTTAATATGTCATTAGAAACATTTGTAATTATTGTTTGCTCTAACGATTCTAGGTTAACTAGAATATCACCAACAGCAACAACGCCTGCAAACCCACTATCTCTCATCGTAAATGGCTGTGGACTAATCCCACTAATACCACTCTTTACAAACGTAGTATATGCCAATACTTTATTTAATAAATAGTAATCATCTCCTGTAGTTAATTGAGACGGTGTGAAGTATCTATTAAATGCTTTTTGGTCAAAGTTTCTTATTGTTGAGAATGTATCTATAGACTCCTCAATACCTTTTGTCATATCAGCATACTCAGACCCTGATATCCTAGCGTTCTCTTTATTTATAGCCGTATTGTAATTACTAAAGTAATTCTCAAAGATTTCTAGCTGTGCTTGCTTAGCAAACAGATTAAAATCCTGTGGAGATATATATCCATAGTTGTTCTTGTTAAGAACAGAAAAGACTGTATTTCTTACTGAGTTTATCATAATAAACTTTTGTACAAAGATAGCAAAAAAAAAGAGTCCGATGAAAAATCGGACTCTTCTGATATATAGTATAATTTACTTAGTTATTAATTAAAACCAAAACCTGAAATAATTGCTCCTGAAGGTGCTTCAATATTAATAATATTTGTTGGTCCTATAATTACGCCATTGTCAAGACTAGCTAATGCATCATTAATAGATTGTATATACGATTCAGCATCTGCATCCGAGGTTAAGTTAGTATTTATATTAAGGTATCCTGAACTAACATCATCAGAATATATAAATCTAATCTCTCCGCCACCTGTGTTTGCTTGAAATACAAATAAATATTTAGATGCATTTAACAGAGAATATGTATCTCCTTGACCTTGTGTATATATCTCGTAAGCAGACGTACCACCCACATTATTTATTAAGTCACTACTTAGTATTAAGTCTGTATCGCTAACTATAGTAACTACAGTAGCAGATTGACCCTGTGCGAATACCACATCTCCTACACTAACCGTAGTCGTAAAACTAGCAGAACCATCATTTAATGTATTTACTCCTCCAAATCCTACTGCATTACCTGAAGCAGCTACTTTACTTTTATATATTTTTAAAAAACTCATAATCTTATTCTTTTATTAATTTACGGGGTTTACTGAAGTTATTGCAAGTGCTCCATTTGCTGTTGAAACTACAGGCAATTTTACCTCAACTGTATTGCTAGGCTTTAATGTTGACTTTAATGCTTCTTCTATATATGCATTTAAAAGCATTTCAAGTCCTGATTCTACGGGACTTGCTGTTAGAGCCAATAGAATATTATCTCCACCTGAATTTGGAGCATAAATAATATCTGCTCTAGTAGAGTAAGCTGTATTAATAGCTATCATTTTATCAATAATAACCATTCTTGGATTTACAAACTGAGTAGCACTATAAATCTTATAAGCACCAATTGTTCCTATGTTTCTAGAAAGAGTTAATACTGTATCGCTATCAATGCTAACTATTGTGCCTGATGATTGACCTCCTGTAGAGAATACAACATCGCCTACATTAACTGTAGAAGTGAATGTAGCACTTGCATCAGTTAGTGTTGTATTGTTAGTAGAACTTGTTCCACTAGCAATCTCTTTGTTACTATATATTTTTAAAAATTTCATCTTGGTACAAAGATAATCAAAAAAAAATACCCATATTTTGCAATATGGGTATCTTAAATTTATTCAAATACTGATTAGCCTTCTACAAGGTTCTCAAGCATTTTTAGTGAGTCAATTCCTTCATCACTCTGCAAGTATGATGTTGCTAAATACAATGGGTCTTCATTGAATGGCACAACAAGCATTCTTGTTTTATTAGATGGTGTACTAAACCATATCTCTTTTTTGTTTCTTCTAAAGGTTAACAACCCTTTATCAAAAAACAGTTGTACTGTACCTTGAACTTTAACTGTTGGGTCATTAATAGCATCTAAAAAGTCACTTGGATTGCTTTTAGCAAAAATTAATATATCTCTTTTTAATTCAGAAGTAGATATCTTAGAAGTATCTCTACCAAATAATACACGAGACAATGATTCAATCTGCTCAATAGACAATTTACTTGCTTCAATAAGTGCATTAACCTCTAAGTTCAACACTTCAACCTCTTCTTCTGCATCTTTAGCTTCATCAACCTCAATAAATCTGTTTCCATTCATAGGGTGATAATGTAAAAATTCTTGAAGTACAGGATTGTTTTTAGGAACGTAAAGCAGACCATCTTCAAAAACAATTGGCTCTAAAATAAGATTACCATCTTGCTCATCTTCAAATGGAGATTTTTGATTTTTAGCATATCTAAGTGGTCTGTTTTCATTTCTTTCTTCATCGAAATAAAGTAATGAGTAGCTCCTAGAACTTTTCGTTGGTATCATAAACGATAAGGGAGCTCTGTCTGATTTTAATCTGTAGGTTTTGTCTACAGCTATTTTTTTATTTTTCATTTAATTTAATTTACAATTTTTTAAAAAAAAGGGGTGATGTTTCACACCCCTTTATAATATTAGTTCCTCTTAATCTTTAAAGAGGAAGAAGTTGTTTGCACCCATAGTACATACAGCTCTCTCAGAAAGGAAGTTTACTTCCATTGCATCAAGGTCGCTAGTCATTGCACCACCTGCTGAACCTGTAATCCACGTTTTGTAACGTCTATCTTCAGTTTCTGAAGCTCGGTAACGGACGTGTAAGAAAGGTCGCTTAGCGTTCTTTCCAAGAACTTGGTCATAAACCGTAGTAGAACCCGCAGGTACTAACAATCCGTTTACTGAACCTGCTCCTGTAAGACCACCACGCATAGTTGGGTCGTTTAGGTATTTCCAATCAGTCTTGTAGAAATCGTAACCTCTACGGAATCCTGTGAATCCTAGGTTTAGAGCCATATCCTTATCGTTGTCAAATAGTCCGTAAGACGTACCACCTGCACCGTAAGAATTTTGAGCTGCTAACATATCATCAATATCAAAACCAAACTCTCTGTTCAAGAAAATAACATTCTCTTCAATAGAACCTTGCTTATCTAATCGTCTGATGATGTTGTCAAAATCAGCTAAAGTAGAAGGATTACCCCCTGCCCATACGTTTCCTCGGTTTTCTACTGAATAGAAAATACCTTCAGAACCGCTAGCTGCTGCTACGTTAGCTGCTGCTACGTTATCCATAGGAACTGCTTCAATCATTGCTGTTTCTAGGTAATCATCAAAACGTAAACGAGTTTCGTGCTCTGACTTCAAGTACCAAAGGTATCCTGTAGCACCATTTTCAGTAGTTACTTCTACCCATCCAATTTGAGCCATATCAGAACCTGATACTGCATACTTATCTTTAAGTATAATTGGCTTGTTATCAAAGATTAAGTCGCTAGCTTCTAAAGAACCATCCATTCCGGGAGTTCCTTTACTAAATTCAGAACCGTAAATAAATACTTCACAATCAGCATTTGCTAAACCTGTTCCTGTAAATGCTAAACCACCTGCTTCATATACTGCTACTGTAAATTGCTGATTTGCCGGGTCAGTTGCTGTAACAATTGCTTTGTTAGAAACTGTTGCAGTAGAAATCATTACTGTTTGACCTACTCTAATAGCCATTTGAGATGCAGAACCTGTTAAAGGTTGGTTAGTTGGAACTAAAGCATCATTTACTTGTAAAATAATACCATTGTCATCACCTGCCGTTGCTGCTGTACCTACACTAGTATATTTAATGTGTAGTCTTCCTTGCTCAGCCCATTTAATAAGGTCAGAGTTAGAAGGCATTTCTGCTCCTACCATTCTAAGGAATGAGGAGATTGTACGATTACCATATCTTTCAAATTCTTTCTCATAAGTATCAGGTAGATACTGATTCAAGAAATCAAAGTTGGTAATATAATTTGTTGGTAGGGTTACCTGAGATGCACTTGGCTGCAAATCGAACCCCGGAGTTGTTTGAACACTTCCTGCCATAATTTTTCTTTTTTAATTTTTAAACTTATTTTTTACTTCTAATTTTTAAACCTCTACCCGAGTCGTTGCCGAGAGATTTAATTTGCATCCCGCCTTTAGAAGTTACTTCAGGTGTTCTGCGTTCAGACATATTAATGTTTTTCGTCTTACGCATCACATCGTCAGTTGCCTCTGCTTTACCTTGTTCGTAAAAGAACTTGGCAAACTTTTCAGGATTCATTGCAATAGACAAAGCCTTGTGGTATCCTACTGCATCTTCGATAAGTCCATCTTCATTTAAGAACTTTCCTATAAAGTTCTGTGGGTCAGATTGAATTTTCTTTAGTTCAGTAGCATCACCCGGAGAATACGTTACCTTTTTATCGTCAAGCGTGAACTCAAAACCTTTGAACTCACTTCCGAATACGTTGTCAGTTTTTTTATTAAACCAATCACGCTTTCTTTGTATCGTCTCTTCGTAAGTCTTTGATGACTCTATATATTGTTTATATGCCTCAAGGTCTTTCGCATCACTTTCAGAAATAGAACTCCGGCTTGACTCAAGGGGAACTCTGTACTTTTCCTTCTGCTCATTGAAATACTTCTTGGCTTTAGCAATAGTCTTTTTTCTTGCTATTTTGATTTTCTTAATGTCAGCCTCATCATCTAACTCCTCATCGAAAGAATATTCATCCATTAACATATCAATGTCTTCGGAGTCTAATCCTTCCTCGGTTGCACTAAGATATTCTCGTAGCAATGTATCAGGGGTTAATTCATCAAAGTCTTTGCTTAACTTAACAAAGTCATCAATTCCTCTCCCTGTTTCTTTTTTGTACTTATAATAAGCTGCAACATCTTCAGGCATCTCTTCAGATTCCTTAGCTGCTGTAAGCTCATCAAGAGAATTAATTTCTCTTCCGTACTTATTCTTAATAAATGAAAGAACGCTTTCCTCATTTAGCTCTGAGGGTTGAGCTGTATCTTCTTGTGTTTCAACTTCTGTCTCTACACTTTCGGTTTCTTCTTGAGCAACAACCTCAGTCGTTTCTTCAGATTCAACCTCTTCATTTAACTTTTCTTCGTGCTTTTCGAGTAACTCCTGTTCAACTTGTTGTACAGACTTTTCCTCAACAACACCTACTTCTTTTACTTTAATTTCCATTTGATTTGATTTTATGCAAAATTAAACAAAAAATAATTATGTTTTTTGCAACTCTTCAATTCCCTTTGCTTTATCTTTACTAAAAGTTGCTTTACTTCCCAACTCTTCACAAAGTTTACTAGCAAGTTCATTTGCTTGTCGAGGTGTGTTACCTTTTTTTACATAAGAGTCATATGCATTCATACCCTCATCACACATCATTTTCTTTTTTTTAATTATAAGTTTATCTGATTGTCTCATATTTTATCTAGGTTCAAACTCAGCTAGGTCAAATCCATCTAGACTATCCTCGTTAGATTCAAAGGTCATAGGTGGTAAATTATTTTTTCTTTGATTTATTAGTTTTGATTGCTCAGAGTTTTGTTGGCTAATTCTATCTGACTTAGCTTTTTCTCTTTGGTCTTCTCTGCTTTGAAGCTGCTGTGATTCCATACCTCTTAGCTGCATATTAAGACTAAACTCTTTATCCATTAGCCTCTCTTTGAGCATTGCTTCGTTCTTCATCTTCTCTATTTCAAATGCAATTTCTGCTTGCTTAAGTTGCATTTTAGCCTGAGCTTCTGCTTGCATTTTTTGCATAGATGTTTGAGCAGCTAACTGTTGAGACTGCATTTGTTGCTGTGCTTGCATAGCTTGCTGCTGCATAGCCATCTTCTCTTCTCTTTCTTGCTTAGCTTTACGTTTAACTTTTAATAACTGATTAGCTAACTTAATATTTCTAATCTCACGAATATCAATTGCATCTTCAAGGTTTATATCTCCTTTAGATAACGCCATTTGAATATTCTGCTCAAGCATTGATTTCTGCTCTTCATCAGGAGAAACCTCAATGAATATCCCAAAGTCATATAAGTATAACTCATTTATGTCATCCAATATGGATACATTGTATTTGCCTATCTTATTAATAAACTCATCCTTAAAGTCAGCATATTCTAATACATCACTTACTCTGTAAGATAAACTTTCAGCTAGTGACCTGTACATATAGAGACTTCCATCTAGTATATGTCTAGTAGCTGTATTTGAATTAGCTGCTGCTAATTTCTGTAAACCAACTAAAGCATTCGGGTCAGGTGTGCTACCATCTCTAGCTTCATTAAGACCTGTTACATTTCTGATTTGGTTTAGATAATGATTGTAATTACCGATAAGCATCTGAGTTTTAGATGCACCTGAGTTAGATGTTAACTGCTGTATTGGTACTCTTGCGTTGTTAAATTCACCATCTCCTGTATAGCTTCTACCAATAACACTACCTGTTTGGAAGTATAGTCTTAATGCATCTTCAGGGTTGTATGCTGCTCCTGTACCTAGGTCTACTTCATTTAATCCATCGGCATCAATGAATACACCATCAGGTACAACTTTAGCAATAACTTGCTGTAGTTTTAAATGAGTAATCTGAATCAAATCAGCAAATGGTATCATACGTCTAACTAAAGACTCAATAACACCTTTGTACATTCTTGGTGCTGTAGCAACGTAGTTAGGAAGTGCGTGCTGTGTAGCAGATTTTGGTCTTACCATATTCTCAGCCATCTCCCACTTGAGTATTATATTAGTACCCATAACCATAACACCGTTATACCACACATCAATAGTTTTCTCTACTTTTTCAAATGACCCTTCATCCATCATTTCTTTTGGTGGATTAAATTGGTCATCTTTTTCTACCATTGATATAGCTCCACTATCCTTAATCTTTTTCTTATATACAACTTTTTTAGTTGTCTTATAATTAAAATACATTAAAGTAGTAGTATCTCTGTAGAATATATCGTTGTCGTAATACTGAGCTACATTATAGTAATCATACCAAGACTGCCCATACTTAGATATTTCTTCTAAGTCTGCATTTGTCAAAGTTTGGTCTATCTTCTTTAACTCAATAATTGGAACTGTTTTAATCTCACCCCAATAAAAACAATCTTTAAAGTTAGGGTCTTCGGTGTAGCTATACACAATATTGGCAGGGTCTACATATTCAACCTTTACACCTGCACCCGGCAAAAACTCTGTCTTAGCTACACCCATACCTAATACAGTTAAGTCATAATCAATTCTTTTACGAATATCTTGGTAGTGGTTTTCGTCGAACATTGTATCAATAGCAGTCTCTTCTGCTATCTCAATTGCAGGCTTATACTTAAGCTGCATATACAATGCTAGTTCTTCATCCGTTTCAGGTAGTTCTTCTGAATCTACAGTAAACGGATTTACTCCTGTGTTTTCTTGTATTTTTTGAAGGAATGGTTTTGCAATCATTTGCCCTTCAATCATTTCTTGAAACTTGCTTCTTTTAGATTGAGATAAAGCATCTTGAGAATATGCCTTAACTTTAAATAATCTATCAGACATTCCGTTGACAACGATGTCAACAAACTTTGGTAATATAGGAACAGGTGTCCAATCTAGGTTTAAGTATGATAAGTCACCATCTACGGCTAACTCATTTTTATATTTCCCTACAGATTGCTCTCCTCGAGCATATAGTCTTAGTCTGTGAAAATCTCCCCATTGGCTGTAAAATCTACATTGTCTCCCATCTTTCTTGAACCATTCATATTGAATTGCTTGTCCAATCTGCAAACCAAATTCATCAGTAGCCTTTTCAGCATCTGATACAAATTGACTAGGGAATCCTGTAGATGATATGTTTATTTTAACATCGTTCATCTAATAATTTCGCTAATATTTCCTTTATTGCTATACTTTGCAAAGTTAATCTTTATTTTTGATTGTTTTTTCTCCGACACATACAAATGCTTTTGTGTAGCCATAATTGCTAACCCTGAACTTATCGAAGCATCAAACTTTGTTCTATTAGTTATATCAAACTTAGCCCAATCTTCAAGCGTTCTAGTAAATGGCATAGAGCCTATGTCTTCCGAGTCTCTATATGTACCCTCTACATCAAACCCTACATACTTCTCTATATATGACTCAATAGCTGCTGCGTGTGCCTGCTTAACATCCTCACTACTATTAGGTATGCCACCTAATTCTTTTTCTGTTTTTGATAACTTATTGTATGACTTGTCAGGTCTGTTTGTACAGAATCCTCTGTATCCCCTGTTCTTAAAATGATACAGCAACCTTGGCTTGTTATTCTCTATAAGTATTGGCATACCATAAAATACGCAAGCCATCAACACCTCTTCAAAGAATATCTCTGCTGTTTGTGGTCTAGCTACATACTCCAAGAAAAACTCATTACTTGGTGCTTCATCCATATTAAATGTAGTTACACCGTGTAATGCACCATTAGAGCCACCCCCACCTACTGTACCTGATATATCGTATGAGTCACAACCAAATGCACCTATGTGGTCATTCCCGGGATACTTAATCCCATTTCTATCAACCACCCTATTTTGTAAGTTTTTATTT
>Ga0228636_1000218_pt1 | contig 16722 bp, 19 predicted proteins | sample 45DmetaG_FD_182709 | JGI IMG/M metagenome (GOLD analysis project Ga0228636, IMG submission 182709) | Seawater microbial communities from Monterey Bay, California, United States - 45D | ecosystem: Environmental > Aquatic > Marine > Coastal | place: USA: California | collected 2016-11-03 | reverse complement strand
GTAAAATTAAGTTTACAATTGCAACTCCACCTGTTAAAACTGCTAGAATTAAATCCATTTTTTGAGCAACTTTGGTTAATTTATGTTCAATTTTATTAGCTACAATTTCATAAACTGAATAGGTTGTAAAAGATCCTAAAGTAGAGCCAATTGAAAAATAAAATGCATTGTATAAAGAATAATCAAAGTAATTTAAACCTATTAAAAATGAGATTGTTGTAAAATAAAAAGGTATCGCAAAAGTATTTAAAAGAGACATTCCCAAACCATGTAAATAAGCTTTTGATTTTTTAATCTCAATCTTATTTGTGTTTTTATTTTGATTAAAATGTAGTCTTAAAAAATTGGCTGAAAGTAAGAATAATATTACTGTACCTATTTGTTGAATTAAAGTAATGTAGGTTGAGTTTTTCATTAAAATACTCGCTAAATAAGCACCTATATTGGCTTGAAAGAATAACACAGTTGCAAAACCACCGATTAAAAATAAGGCTGCTTTTTTACCACTTTTTAAACTAATCTTTACAACAGTTAAATTTAAAAAGCTGGGAGATATACTTCCTGTTGATGCAATTATAAATCCTAAAATTATACACAATAAAATGTTCATACATCAAAGAAATAAAAAAACGCGTTAATAAATTAACGCGTTAGATTTAAAAAGTATAAGAATTGCTTTTTTAGATGATACCTTGTGCTAACATAGCATCAGCTACTTTAACAAAACCAGCAATATTAGCTCCTTTTACATAATCTATAGAGCCATCATCATTTTTACCATATTCTACACAAGAATCATGGATATCTTCCATAATATCTTTTAATTTTTCATCAACCTCTTTACGAGACCAACTCATACGTAATGCATTTTGACTCATTTCTAATCCAGAAGTTGCAACACCACCTGCGTTACTTGCTTTTCCTGGAGCAAATAAGATTTTTGCATTTTGGAACTCATGAATTGCTTCTGCAGTAGAAGGCATATTTGCACCTTCTGCAACACACATACAACCATTTTTCATTAGTTGTTTTGCTTCATCACCATCTAATTCGTTTTGAGTTGCACACGGTAATGCAATATCGCATTTTACAGACCAAGGTCTTTCTCCTTCAAAATATTCTGCATTTGGATATGTATCAAGATATTCTTTAATTCTACCTCTTCTATTGTTTTTTAAGTCCATTACAAACTTTAACTTTTCTGTGTCTATACCATCTTTATCATAGATATATCCAGCAGAATCTGAAAGTGTTACCACTTTTGCGCCAAGCTCTAATGACTTTTCAGCAGCATATTGAGCAACGTTACCAGAACCAGAAATTACTACTGTTTTACCTTCGAAAGAATCACCTTTTCTTTGTAACATGTTTTGAGCAAAATATACAGCTCCATAACCTGTTGCTTCTGGTCTAATTAAAGAACCACCCCAAGATTGACCTTTACCAGTTAAAACACCTGTAAATGAGTTTTTAAGTTTTTTGTACATTCCGAACATAAAACCAATTTCTCTAGCACCAACTCCAATATCTCCTGCAGGCACATCTGTGTTATGACCTATGTGTCTAAATAATTCTGTCATAAAAGCATGGCAAAAACGCATCACTTCATTGTCAGATTTTCCTTTTGGATCAAAATCAGAACCTCCTTTTCCACCACCCATAGGTAATGTTGTTAAAGAGTTTTTAAATACTTGTTCAAAAGCTAAAAACTTTAAAATACTAGCATTTACTGTTGGATGAAAACGCAAACCTCCTTTATAAGGCCCAATTGCTGAGTTCATTTGCACTCTATAGCCTCTATTTACTTGAATCTCTCCATTATCATCTACCCAAGAAACACGAAAAGAAATTAATCTTTCTGGTTCTACCATTCTTAAAAGAATGTTTTTTCCATGATAAATATCATGTTGAATGATATAAGGGATTACAGTTTCAGCAACTTCTTGTACTGCCTGTAAAAATTCTGGTTCATGTCCATTTCTTTGTTTTACCAACTCCATGAAACCATCAATTTTCGATTTGATATTTTCCTCCATAATTTTTTACGAGATTAATAAAATTTTAACGTGGCAAAGATAGTTAATTTTAAATATGATAAAATAAAAAAGTTTTCTTAAAAATTATTCAAAGTATTGATTTCAATCGATTTCGTTTGGTTTCGTGTATTTATTCTAAAAATGAAATCAAAACTCTTTAAAAAAGATTAAATTTGTACCCAAATTTTATTTAAAAATGTTAGATAAAGTAAAAGAACTGATTGGTGATGTTAATGCATTTTCTGCAACAACAAAAGAAGAAGTAGAGGCTTTTAGAATTAAGTATTTAGGTAGTAAAGGCTTACTCAAAGGTTTGTTTGCAGAGTTTAAAAATGTTGATGCTGAGTTACGTAAAGATTTTGGTCAGGCTTTAAATAATTTAAAAAGTTCTGCAGAAAATAAAGTAGCAGAACTAAATGATGCTTTAGAAAATGCTGTTGAAGAAAAAGGTGTTTATGGTGATTTAACTAGACCTGCAGAACCTATTGAATTAGGGTCTCGTCATCCAATATCATTGGTAAAAAATCAAATTATTGAAGTTTTTAATAGAATTGGTTTTACAGTTTCTGAAGGGCCAGAAATAGAAGATGATTGGCATAATTTTACTGCTTTAAATTTACCTGAATATCATCCTGCAAGAGATATGCAAGACACGTTCTTTATTGAACAAAATCCTGATATTTTATTACGTACACATACGTCTTCTGTGCAAGTTCGTTATATGGAAAATAACGAGCCTCCAATAAGAACTATTTCTCCTGGTCGTGTTTTTAGAAACGAAGATATTTCTGCTAGAGCTCACTGTATTTTTCATCAAGTAGAAGGTTTGTACATAGATACTGATGTTTCTTTTGCAGATTTAAAACAAACGCTTTTATACTTTACTAAAGAAATGTTTGGTAAATCTAAAATTAGATTAAGACCTTCTTACTTCCCTTTCACAGAGCCAAGTGCAGAAGTAGATATTTATTGGGGATTAGAAACTGAAACTGATTACAGAATTACAAAAGGTACAGGTTGGTTAGAAATTATGGGTTGTGGAATGGTAGATCCAAACGTACTTACCAACTGTAATATAGACCCAACAAAATATTCTGGTTATGCTTTTGGTATGGGTATAGAACGTATTGCAATGTTATTATATCAAATACCAGATATTAGAATGTTTTATGAAAACGATAAACGTTTCTTAGACCAGTTTAAAAGTGTTCTTTAGTTAAAAGGAATACATTTATAAAGTGAATGTTATGTTGCTTTATAAACTTGTAAGATGCAAACTTTATAAACTTATTTTGAAAAAAGACATCCAAATACCTGAGGTTACTGATGTAGAAATGGCTATTGTTTACGAATACAATGATATCTACAAAACTGATGATTGGAATGTGTATATCATCAACAAAAAAGAGGTTGATGTAGAAATGGTTGTGATTGTTTCACAAGGTTTTTCTAAAACTAAAACCACTTCTTTATTGCGTAAAAAATTAGAAAAATTACCTGCAAATTCTTTTGCTAAAGTAGAACTCATTCAGCCTGAATTATTTTCTCTTTCTAACAGGTTTCAAGTTACTTTTTTTGAAGGAAACACTTTGTATGACAAAACTTTTACTTTTGAAGCAAACACTATTAAAGAAGGTGCTTTACGAATGATACCTGAGTTAAATAAGCGTGGAGTTTTAGCCAAATAACTAATTCCTACTTCTCTTCATACCATCTCTTATAATAATCGAATTTGAGAAACTCTTCATTTGTCATTTTAAATAAATTTTTTGAGTATTTTAATATACTTTCATTTTTGATTTCCTTACTTCTAAAATAATCTAAGATGAAAAAATATGTGCTTGATGTTTCTAAGTCTTTAACTTTAAATTCTGAATATCTCTTTCTTGATTTAGGGTATTTTTCAAAACAATTTTTATAAAATTTAAACTGATTATCAGCAATTTTTAATATTAAATCATTCAAAAGTTCTTTTGGAATAATCTCTTTTGAAAGTTTATTATAATATTCATAGATTTTATTAATAAACTTTTCTTTGCTCTCCATATTTAACTTATAAACCCAATAATTAAATACAATAAAGTTGTTATTAAGCCACCAAACAAAGCATAAGGTAATTGTGTTTTTACATGGTCTATATGATCACTTGCAGAAGCCATGGAGGAAATAATAGAAGTATCTGAAATTGGTGAACAATGGTCTCCAAAAATACCTCCACCTAAAGTTGCAGCTACAACAATGGTAATGTCTGCTTCATGAATATTAGCCATAGGTACAGAAATTGCCATCATAATTGCAAATGTACCCCAAGAAGTTCCTGTAGAAAAGGCAATAAAAGAACTTACCAAAAAAACTACTGCAGGTAATAATTCTGGAGACAACCAACTTTCTGTAATATTCGCTACATAATTTCCTGTATCTAATGCTTTACAAGCATCACCTATAGCAAAAGCCAACAACATCAAAAGTGCTAATGGCATTAACTCACTTATCCCTTTTAAAGTTAAATTTACAGCCTCTTTGGGTTTTAAAATACCTTGTACAAAATACATAACAATAGCTACAAGAATAGCTGTTATTACTGCATATAAAACAGAGGAAGAACCTGAACCTTCTCCAATTGCTTGTTTTATATGATCGAAAGTAGAAGAATATTTTTCTACGTTGTTCCAGCCAGTGTAAATCAAATTAATAGGCATCATACAAACCATTACCAGTAAAGGAACTATCATGTTATAAGCTCTTGCGGGTATTCCTTCTTTAGGAGGAAAAGAAGTAACCTCATCAGAAACCATAGGTTTAGAACCTTCATTCATTAATAATCCTGTTTCCTTAGTTCTTTGTTCAGCTTTTTTCATCAAGCCAAAATCTTTTTTAGATAGTATGATGAAAAATAAAATTCCGACAGCTAATAATGGATAAAAATTATATTTAATAGAAGCAATCATTACTGAAAAAGGTTTATCTATACCTTGTGTAAATAATAACCCCATGATGAATGCTCCCCAAGCGTTAAAGGGAATTAAAATTGATGATGGAGCAGAACTTGAGTCTGCTATATAAGCTAGTTTTTCTCTTGGTATTTTTAATTTATCAAAAATTGGTCTGTATAAAGTACCCACTGTTAAAGACGAAATGCTAGTTTCTACAAATAATAAAAGGCCTGTAATAGTGGCTAAAATTTGCACCATAACTCTAGCAAATCCAGATTTTTTTGCCTCTAATTTTACTAACCTTTTGTTGATAATGTTAATAAAACCTTCTACACCTCTTGAGTATTGAATAAATACTAATAAAGAACCCGCTAAAGCACTAAATATGATTGTTCTTGTGTTTCCTTTAGATTGAAATACATTTACCATTCCTTCAATCATTGCTAAAGTCCCTTCTAAAGGATGCCAACCTTTTATAATTAACCAAGAAAACCAAATACCAAATAATAAAGCAATATATACTTGTTTGGTACTTAATGCTAAAATTATGGCTATAATTGGTGGTATTACTGATAAAAATCCGTATTCCATGAATAAGTAGTTTATTTGGGTTAAAGGTAACAATTAATATCAGAAACTATAATTCATATTTCGTAAATTTGATTTCCTAAAACGCTTTAAAATGGCAAATTTCTACACAAAAATTTCATCAAGAATTCAGAAATTTATATAAGCACAAAAAATGTTTTTTGTAGCTACAGCACCAAACAATGGTCGTATAAATTTATCACCAAAAGGGATGGATTCTTTTCGTGTTTTAGATGAAAATAGAGTAGCTTGGTTAAATGTAACTGGAAGTGGCAATGAAACTGCTGCTCATTTATTAGAAAATAAAAGAATAACAATGATGTTTTGTTCTTTTGAAGGTGCTCCAAATATTTTACGATTATATGGAAAAGGTAAAGAAATAAAGGAAGGTGATGATGGATGGAATGAGTTAATTGGTTTTTTTCCAGAAACACCTGGTACTAGACAAATATTTGATATTACCATAGAATCTGCACAAACTTCTTGTGGTATGTCTATTCCTTTTTTTGAATATAAAGGGGAAAGAGAAGAGTTAAATGATTGGGCGTCTTCTAAAGGAAGAAAAGGTATTAAAGAATATTGGGCAGAAAAAAACCAAGAAAGTATAGATGGTTTACCTACTAAAATATTAGACTGATTCTCTTAATAAACTCTTATAGGTTTTTCTCAGTTTCATAGGATGTACTCCTAATTTGTATTTTAAAAAAACATATCCATTAATCAGGTTTACTTTTAATCAACTATTATCTTCATATTTTCTTGCGCTTACAATAGCCTTAGACTGTATTATTGTAAAAGGGATATTTTGTTTTCTAATTCTATCTATCATTTCAAAGTCTTGCAATCCACTAGTTACATTTACAATGCTTTTATTCAGATTTCTCTGTCTGAAAACCCTGATTTATATAAAAATAGAAGTGCTTTTTTTTCTGATGAAAGAATAAAAATAGCTGGAGAAATATTGTCTTTTGATGATATAGAACATGGAATTATTAGAAAATCAAGATGTAAGTTAAGTTGGGGCTATTTAAGAACTCCTTTTAGAGCAAAATGGGAACGTAAATTACGTGTAGATGATATAGATTGGCGAATTCACTTTGCTTTAAATTGTGGTGCAAAAAGCTGTCCTCCTGTAGCTGTTTATTCACCAGAAAAATTAAATCAAGAATTAGATTTTATGACTAAAGAATATTTAAAGGAACAAACTACATTTAATAAAGAAACAAAAACAGCTACACCTGTTGCGTTAATGTCTTGGTTTAGGGCAGATTTTGGAGGAAAATCTGGTGCTTGTAAAATTTTAAAAGAATATAATATTGTGCCTAAAAAAACTAAAAAACTAAAATTTTCTAGTTATGATTGGACGCTAAGCTTAGGCAATTACAGAACGCTTCCAAAATTTAATTAATCTTCAATTTCAGAAGCTTTAATATCTTCTGTTAAATCTAAATTTCTAATTGTTGGGCTAACTGCTGCAGTAGTAACTACTGTTAAAATAGTCATGGTTCCACCAAAAACAACAGCTGCAACTGGCCCCACTAATTTAGCTGCTAAACCACTTTCAAAAGCACCTAGTTCATTAGAAGAACCCACAAACATTGAGTTTACAGAAGAGACTCTACCTCTCATTTCATCTGGAGTTTTTAATTGAAGAATCGTTTGTCTGATGACCATAGAAATTCCATCTGCAGCACCACTTACAAACAATGCTAATAAACTTACCCAGAAAATAGAAGATAAACCAAAAGCAATGATACTTACCCCAAAAATAAATACAGAGATTAACATCTTTTTACCTGTATTTCTATTAATTGGTATGTAGGTTGTTAAAAACATGGTTACAATGCTTCCTATAGAAATAGATGCATTTAACATTCCAAAACCTTCTGGCCCTACCTTTAAAATATCTTGTGCAAAGACTGATAAAATAGCTACTGTGCCACCAAACAAAACAGCAATCATATCTAAAGTTAATGCTCCTAAAATTGCCTTATTTTCAAAAACAAACTTTACTCCTGCTTTTAAGCTTTCTTTTATAGGTTCTCCAATTTTTGTGTTTAAAATAGGTTTTTTCTTAATTAAAAAAGTAAAAATTAAAGAAAGTATTACTAAAATATAAATCAATAATAATGTGTTGTCTACATCAATCCAACTTATAAAAAAACCTCCACCAAGGGCTCCAGTTACTGATGCTAATTTCCAGGTACTTGTACTCCAAGTTGCTGCATTATGATAGATTTTTTTAGGAACCAAAAGTGCTACTAAAGAAAAAATAGTAGGTCCAAAAAACGAACGTAAAAATCCACCAAAAAATACCAAAGCATAAATACCGTAAAGAATGTTATTGATTTCATAGTTGTTTGTGACATAATCTGATGTAAAAAAATACAATCCTAAACTAATAAAAGAAAAAGCTGCTGTGCATTTTAACAGCATATTACGTTTCTCTTTTTGATCTACAATATGTCCTGCAAATAATGCCATAGTAAAGGCAGGAATAATTTCCATTAACCCTATAATACCTAAAGAAAGTGGGTCTTTTGTAATTGAATATACTTGCCATTCAATGACAATAAATTGCATAGACCAACCAAAAACTAAAAGAAAGCGTACAAATAAAAAAATATTAAACTCTCTAATTCTTAGTGCAGCATAAGGATCGTTTTTTGCCATGAATTAGTTTAATTTCATATCCATTAAAATGGCAAATGTTTGATTGATGTCTTTTTCTTTAACCACAATTGTCATTTCATTAGTTGTAGAAATAATTTCTTGTAAGGGAATATCCGCCCAAGCCAATTGCTTTAAAATAAAATAATAAATACCAGATTGTTCTTGATTTTCTTTTGGAAGCTTTATGGTTATAGATGCTAAATCTAGCATACTATTGGTTAAGGTTTCATTATCAAAAATTTCTTCAACAAAAGGTCTTAAGTTCTTACTGGTAACAATATTGGTTTCAAAAATACCTTGTGACACCGTTAAAAAGTAATCTTGACTTTCTGAAGATTTCGTTAATATTTTTGCAATTTCTTTTAAGAGTGAAGTCGTGTTTTTAAAAGTAAAATCACATAAGTCAGATCTTACTATAACATCACCTAAATCTAAAGCTAGTTTTTTTATGTTTTTACGAATACGAAGTTCGCTTGCAGGTGAAAGCCTGTTAATAGCCATCATAACTGCACCTACTTTAACTTCTTTCTTTAATGTTTGCGATACTTCAGAAAGTATTATTCTTGCTAAAGAAGAAACGTTTATTAATTTTTCATTTAACGCCTCTTCTATAAAAGGTGTTTTTCTAATGGTACTTTCAACAACCTCTTGTATTGTTTTCATAACAAAAGTTTAAAATTAAATTCAATTGTTCAAAATTAAACAATTAATCTAATTTAACCGTCAACTTTTTAAATTCTTTTTTAGGGTCTTTGTCATCATACAAAATATTATAAACAGCTTGTATAATAGGAGTTTTACCACCTTTTTCTTGTTGAATTTTATAAGCACTTTTAGTTGCATAATACCCTTCTGCAATCATACTCATTTCAATTTGAGCAGATTTTACAGTATAACCTTTACCAATCATGTTACCAAACTGTCTATTTCTACTAAAGGTAGAATAACCTGTTACTAATAAATCACCTAAGTATGCAGAGTTGTTAATGTTACGTTTCATTTTATGCACTTTCTTTATAAAACGTTTCATTTCACGAATGGCATTACTCATTAAAACTGACTGAAAATTATCTCCATAACCCAAACCATGAGCTATACCTGCAGCTATTGCATAAATGTTTTTTAACATAGCTGCATATTCTGTTCCAATGATATCATCAGAAGTTTTTACATTAATGTACCAACTTTCTAAAGCTTTAGCCATGTCTTTTGCATTTTGTTCATTTTGACAAGCCACTGTTAAATACGATAAACGTTCCATTGCCACTTCTTCTGCATGACAAGGTCCTGTGATAACCCCTATATTTTGAAAAGGGATATCATATTCTTGATGAAAATGTTCACCAACAATTAATCCTGTCTCTGGAACAATACCTTTAATTGCAGAAAAAACGATTTTATTAGTTAAAGAAGTGGTTGCTTTTTCTAATTCTTGAGTTAAAAAAGCAGAAGGAATTGCAAAAATGAGTACATCATAATTCGTAATCATTTTATTTATATCTGAAGACAAATCTAGCTGTGATGCCTTTAGTTCTGCAGATCTTAAATACTTTGGGTTATGATCGTTTTTCTTAATATGTTCAATAGCTTGCTCATTTCGCATATACCAACCTACAGTATCTAAATTTTCAGTTAACATTTTAACGATAGCTGTAGCCCAACTACCACCTCCAAAAACAGCTATTTTTTTATGTTCGCTCATATATCTAAAATTATTTTTCAAAAGTAAGAAAACTATTTACTAGCTTTAAATAGGACTTCGAATTATTATATTTGTGATAAATCAATCAAAATATGAAACCTTTTTTAATTGCTTGTTTAACCTTCTTTTTAATTGTTTCTTGTAAAAAAGATATTGAAAAAACAGCAATTGAATCACAAAAAGAAGAGGAAAGAAAATCTACAAAGTCTGATAATGTTTCTATTTTAGAGAATAAATTTATTATTAAAGGTTTAAACGATATTTCTCATAAGGTTTGGTTGTATTTACCTCCAAATTACAATAACTCTTCAGAAAAATATCCAGTTATTTACATGCATGATGCTCAAAATTTATTTGATGACAAAACATCTTTTGTAGGTGAATGGGGTGTTGATGAAACATTAAATTCTTATTATAAAAAAACAGGAAAAGGATTTATAGTTGTAGGGATAGAAAATGGAGGTGAAAAAAGAATTGAAGAATATACACCTTGGAAACATGAAAAATATGGAGGAGGTAAAGGTGCTATTTATATCAATTTTTTAGCAAATGAATTAAAACCATTCATAGACGAAAATTACAGAACCAAACCAGAAGCTAATGAAACAGCTATAATTGGTAGTTCTTTAGGTGGTTTAATCTCTTTTTATGGTGGTTTAGAGTATCCTGAAATTTTTGGTAAAATAGGTGCTTTATCTACCTCTTTTTGGTTTTCTGATAAAGTAAACAGTTTTGCAAAAGCAAAAGGGAATTTAAAAAACACTAAATTATTTTTATTAGTGGGTGGTAAAGAAGGAGATGCTATGGTGCCAGATACAGAAAATATGGAAAAATTATTATTAGAAATAGGATTTACAAAAGACAATTTAAAGTCAAAAATAGTAGCTGAAGGCAAACATAATGAAGCTTTTTGGAAAAGTGAATTTTTAGAAGTAATTGAGTTTTTATACAAAGAATAAAACATGAACGTACAAATCATTAACAAATCAAAACACATAACACCTGCTTACGAAACAAATGGTGCAGCAGGGATGGATTTAAGAGCTAATATTGAAGAAGCTATAACTCTAAAACCTTTAGAAAGAGCTATTGTTAAAACAGGTTTATTTATTGCACTACCTCAAGGTTTTGAAGCACAAGTTAGACCAAGAAGTGGTTTGGCTGCAAAAAAAGGAATTACTGTATTAAATAGTCCTGGAACTGTAGATGCTGATTATAGAGGTGAAATAGGTGTAATTTTAGTAAATTTATCTAACGAAGATTTTGTGGTAAATGATGGTGAAAGAATTGCGCAATTAGTGATAGCAAAACACGAAAGGGTTACTTGGCAAGAAGTTGATATTTTAAGTGAAACTGAACGTGGTTCTGGAGGTTTTGGAAGTACTGGGGTTTAATGATGAGCGAAATTGAATTACAACCTTTAAGAATTACTTCTGGTTGGTTAATAGAATGGAATCTATTTTACGAAGTAGACCCTTCTGATGAAACTATGCAATATTTAGATGCTAGCTCATTGTTGCATATTGAAAATCATCAATTAATGAGAGCTATCAATTTAGATTTTAAACCAGAAAATGATGCTAATGGTTTTTTTTATTTACGTGTTCTAAACCTAATAAAAACAACCAATAAAAAAGGAAATATAAATTACGAAGGTGATTGGGAAGAACCTTATTTTGAACTTAAAACTAAAAATAGATTAGAAATTGTTAAAAAGATTGAACAGTTGGTCTTGCAATTACCTCCTTATAAAAATAATAATTAAAAAATGTAAAACTATGCTTTTAGGTGTATGCGAATGGTTAAGTACAAAAACACAGTTTACTGCTAAAAATATTAGAATATTTTTTGTGTTAACAGTATTGTTGGCTGGTTTTGGTGTGGGTGCTTATCTTATTTTATGGTTAGTTAAAGTGATATATAAAGAATAAAAAAACTGCTTTAGAAAATAATTCTAAAGCAGCTTTATATAAATAATAGAACTTTTTAAAACTTAATCTTGATTTTCAATAGCGTCTTTTATTTTGTTTTCAAGTTCTTCCATTAATTCAGGATTGTCTTTAATTAATCCTTTTACAGAATCACGCCCTTGTCCTAATTTGGTTTCACCATAACTAAACCAAGAACCACTTTTCTTTATAATTCCTAATTCTACACCTATATCTAAAATTTCACCAACCTTAGAAATTCCTTCTCCATACATAATATCAAACTCTGCTGTTTGAAAAGGTGGTGCAACTTTATTTTTTACCACTTTAACTTTAGTAGAGTTTCCAATAACTCTATCTCCATCTTTTATTTGAGTTCTTCTTCTAATATCTAAACGAACAGAAGCGTAAAATTTAAGTGCGTTACCACCAGTAGTAGTTTCTGGATTACCAAACATCACTCCTATTTTCTCACGCAATTGGTTAATAAAAATAACTGTACAGTTTGTTTTAGAAATAGTACCTGTTAATTTACGTAATGCTTGAGACATTAAACGTGCATGAAGACCCATTTTAGAATCACCCATTTCACCTTCAATCTCAGATTTTGGTGTTAAAGCAGCAACAGAATCTATAACTACAATATCAATAGCCCCTGATCTAATTAAATTGTCTGCAATTTCTAAAGCTTGCTCTCCATGATCTGGTTGAGAAATAATTAAGTTATCAATATCTACTCCTAAGTTTTCTGCGTAAAAACGATCAAAAGCATGTTCTGCATCAATAAACGCTGCTATACCTCCTGCTTTTTGTGCTTCTGCAATTGCATGTATAGTTAAAGTAGTTTTACCAGAAGATTCTGGACCATAAATCTCAATAACTCTTCCTCTTGGATAACCTCCAACACCTAATGCTAAATCTAATCCTAAAGAACCAGATGATATTGCATCTACATCTTCTACTACTGCATCTCCCATTTTCATTACAGAGCCTTTACCATAAGTTTTGTCTAACTTATCTAGTGTAAGTTGTAATGCTTTAAGCTTTGCTTGTTTCTCTTTATCTGTCGCCATAAATCTTTGCTAAATTTTTGTTTTTAAAAGTGATGTAAGTTACAAAAAACAAAAAAGATTTTCCTAACAAATTCAACTGCTTTTTATATTATTTTTGAACAAATCTACATTCTATGATAACTTTAAGAAATGACAACTCTTTAGTAAAAATTGATAATGGTGAATTGGTAAGTTTTACTGTTAATGGTATTGAATTTATTCATCAAAAAGGAAATAAAGGTTGGTGTAAAAGCGATGATGAAATGTTTCCTGTTATTGGACCTACTTCAAAAAATAACTTTAGAGTGCATACTAAAAAAGGTGATGTAATTCAAGATCAGCATGGATTGTTAAGAGAATTAGATTACGAATTAATTTCTAGCAATGAAGTTACTGCAACTTTTAAAAAAGATTATAAAGCGAATACAAAAATTAAGAACAGTAAGTTTCCAGAGAAATCTTCAGAAGAGTTTTTAACATGGCCTTTTGATTTTAGTTTTGAAAAACATTTTAAAATTGAAAACCGTGAATTAAAAATAGATTTTATAATTCTTTCAGAAAAAGAAATGCCTTTTATGTTGGGGTATCATCCAGCATTTTTATTATCAAATACAGGTAAAGAAACATTTATATCAGATCATAAAATCTATACATTACAAGATGTTTATAGGGAAGGTTCTAATGCATTTCCTATTTTAAAAACGAATATTATTGAGCTTAATAATATAGAGAAACCTAATTTAGAAATTACTACTAAAGGTTTTCATAATTTTATGTTGTGGACAGAGGTTGATAATATGGTTTGTATAGAACCAATTACACAGTATACTTCTTATACAGATCAAAAATTTTCTGAAAAAAATATGAGTTTATCAGAAGGTGAAAATAAGTTTAGTGTGGTTATAAAAGTTATAAACTAATTTCTATCCATTCTTATATGAGGAATACCATCTTCTAAATACTCCTCTCCTATTTGTATAAACTGATGTGTTTCGTAAAACTTAGTAAGATATTTTTGTGCAGAAATAGTAATAGTAGTAACACAAAAATAATCTTTTATTGCTTTTATAGATACTTTCATTACTTCATGTCCATAACCATATTTACGTTCATCTTTTGTAACCACTACTCTACCAATACTAGAGTTTTTAAAATAATCTCCTGGTTTAAAAATACGTGTATAGGCTATTAACTTGTCATTTTTAAAGCCAAGTACATGTAACGCTTTTTGATCTTTATAATCAATATCTTGATATACACAATCTTGTTCTACAACAAAAACCTCAGATCGTAATTGTAAAATAGCATACAATTCATCTACTGTTAATTCTTTAAAAGATTTTACTTGAAAATCCATTAGCCAGCGCAAGAAATTTTATTTACTCTATTTTCATGTCTTCCTCCTTCAAACTCTGTAGAAAGAAATATATCTACAAAACTTAAAGCTTGTTGTAAAGACACAAAACGTGCAGGAATAGTTAAAATATTCGCATTATTATGTTGTCTTGTTAATTCAACTAATTCTTTATTCCAACATAAAGCAGCTCTAATACCTTGATGTTTATTTGCAGTCATTTGAGCACCATTACCTGAACCACATAAGATAATTCCTAAAGCAGCTTTACCAGATTCAACAGCATCTGCAGTTGGATGAATTGCATCAGGGTAATCCATAGAATCATTAGTGTTTGTTCCAAAATTAAGAACAGTATATCCTTGGTTTTCTAAGTATTTTATAATTTCGAACTTATATTCAGTTCCTGCGTGATCATTACCAATGGCAATTGTCATAATATGTTGATTTTAATTGTATTGTATACTGCAAAAATATAGAAATTAACGGTTATCAACAGTTATAAACATTTAAAATTTATTAATATTTAATAACCTCTTATTTTTTAATAATTTAACTATTTTAAGTTAATGTTAAGAACTTATCACTAAAAACTCGAAACTTTTTTTGGTGAATAAAAATATTATTACAATACAAGGGATAGAATGATATATGCAAATTTTATTATTCTATTTTTATAAAAGTTTATCAACATAAAATTTACCATTTGTTTACATTAAAAATTAAAATACTTATTAGAAAAATAAGTGAATAGCTGTTAATAACAATTGTTAATAAAGGTAAAATTATATTGATTTTTAACTCTTTAAATAACTAATAAGTTGTCAATGTTTTTTAATAACTCAAATAAGAAAATAAAAGATTTAATTTTTATTGTAACTATTCACAAGCTATTATAAACATTATAGTTTTTTAAAAATTTATAAAAAGAAAAATATAATAATAAAGAATGTTGATAAGTGAAAATAAAAAAATGATTTATACTGTTTTTATTTTCTTTTCTGATTTTAAAAGATAAGTAGTGTCTTTTTGAATTTCGACAGTTTCTTTTGGAGTCTCTTTTTGTTGTAAAGAAGTATTTACAGTTCTTACAGCTAAATAAATACCTGCAATAAATATGATTGCAAAAAAGGCTATTATTTTACGTAAGTTTTTCATTGTAAATTACTTGTTCTTATATTAAAGACGTAATAATTTTGAAAAAGTTACAAAATTTTTAAGATTTCTTTAACTTTTATCTTATTTAAACAATTTAAGTTTAAATAGTTGTAATTTGGTTACTTCAAAATAAGTAAATGCATTTATGCCAAGAAAGAACAAAAAAATTTTTAAAAAGAAAGGAAGAATTATTAAAAATTTAACAAGAAATATTTTTAAAATTCTAAATGAAGATAGTGATAAGTTTTACAATTACAAGCAAATAGCTTCAAAAATGGGAATTTCTGATACAGATGGAAAAAGCCAAATTTTAAAAAAATTAGCAGAACTTACAGCTAATAAAAAAATAAAAGAAGTAGATAGAGGTAAGTTTCAAATTAATGAAGATCGTAAATATTCTTTAGGAACATTAGATATTACCTCTAATGGAAATGGTTATTTTATTTCTGAAGATTATGAAGAAGATATTTTTGTACCTAATGTAAATCTAGGTAAAGGTTTACATGGAGATATGGTTAAAGTATATGTCTATAAAAAAAGAAGATCTAATAAATTAGAAGCAGATGTTGTTGAAGTTGTAGAAAGAGCAAAATCAGATTTTGTTGGTGTATTACAATTAAATAAAAATTTTGGTTTTGTATTACCAGATAGTAATAAGATGTATGCTGACATTTTTATTTCTCAATCTAAATTAAATGGAGCAGAACATGGAGATAAAGTACAAGCTACAATTATAGATTGGCCAGAAAAATCTAAAAATCCTTTTGGAAAAATTACCAAAGTCTTAGGTAAACCTGGAGATTATAATACAGAAATGCATTCTATTTTATTAGAGTACGATTTACCTTACGAATTCCCATCAGAAGTTGAGAAAGATGCAGAAACACTTTCTATAGAGATTACCAAAGATGAAATTACTAAACGTAGAGATATGCGTAGTGATTTAACGTTTACTATAGATCCAAAAGATGCAAAGGATTTTGATGATGCTTTATCTTTTACAAAATTAGAAAATGGTAATTATGAAATAGGAATTCATATTGCAGATGTTTCTCATTATGTACAACCAAAAACTATTTTAGATGCAGAAGCTTATGAAAGAGCAACTTCTGTGTATTTAGTAGATAGAGTAGTACCTATGTTACCAGAAATGTTAAGTAATGGTGTTTGTTCTTTAAGACCAAATGAAGAAAAATTAACTTTTTCAGCAGTGTTTGAAATCAATGAAAAAGCACAAATTATTAAGCAATGGTTTGGTAGAACTGTAACCTATTCAGATAAAAGATTTGCTTATGAAG
>Ga0228636_1000214_pt1 | contig 16800 bp, 10 predicted proteins | sample 45DmetaG_FD_182709 | JGI IMG/M metagenome (GOLD analysis project Ga0228636, IMG submission 182709) | Seawater microbial communities from Monterey Bay, California, United States - 45D | ecosystem: Environmental > Aquatic > Marine > Coastal | place: USA: California | collected 2016-11-03 | reverse complement strand
TGACCATCAAAAGCTAATGGTGTCATAGCTACATTTGCAGTACTAGAACCTTGTAAAGTTAATGAAGCAGGACTTGTACTAGATACTGTATAAGGATCGAATGTAAAAGTATTAGTAGCTAAATCTAACTTAAAAGTATAATATCCTTCAGGAATTCCATTTCCTCCTCCATATGGAAAACGTTCTGGATCTGAACCACTACCTAAATTTGCACCAACTGTAGCACCATCATCAGTACCATATTGTGGTTGCCATAAACCTAAAGTAGAAAGCACTTTAAAGTGTCCTCCACCTGCAAATCTTCCTGTATAATAATATACATTTGAATCTGAAGCATCTCTAAATAAAGCAGGGTTGTTATTGTTGTTATTCCAACCTGGAGCAGTAGCATCACCAACTAAGTAAAAATCATTAAAATTATAATTGAAGTATGGATAAACATTTACTTGAATAACATTTGACATTACTTTTTCTGAAGTTTGAGAACCTAAAGAAGAAACCACTCTAATATAAACTGGTTTTAGTTCAAATGGGTTTAAACCTGCATTACCTGCAGCAGTATTAACTTCTGCCATTGAAAGTGTTACTGTTGTTATTCCAGTAACAGTAGCAGCTACTGCTGGTGCAGTAAATACATCATCACTTGAAAATTCAACAGCATAATTTATAGAAGATTGAATTCCATAATCAGCAGCAGCCCAATTTAATGTAACTGCTGGGTTGTTCGTATTTACAGGATCTAAAGTTAAATCTGTAAAATTTAAATCTGCTAATTGCGCTGCATTAGGAGAATTTGATATCGTAAATAATTCAGAATCATCATCACAAGAATTGAACGTAAATACGAAAAGTCCAATTAATAGTAAAGCTGAAAATCTTTTTATATTTTTCATCATTTTAAAATTGTTTTTTTATTAGTACCCTGTGTTTTGGCTAAGGTTAGGATTAGATGCTAAACTTGCAGCAGGTATAGGGTAAAGTTTACGACTTGCAGGTATTGCAATTCCATTTGTACCATTACCTTTCCAAGCCCAGTTGTATGAACCACCTGTAAATCTTCCAAAACGAATTAAGTCTTGTCTTCTATGAGCTTCCCAATGTAATTCTCTTGCTCTTTCGTCGATAATAAAATCTAGAGTTAAATCTGTGATAGTTAAATTGTTTTGAGGATTATTAGCTCTATTTCTTAACGCATTCACATAATTAACTGCTAATACTGGATCTGCACCAGCACCACCTCTTAAATGAGCTTCTACATACATTAAGTACACATCTGCTAATCTAAATAAAGGAAAATCTGTATCTACAAATGTTTGGTCTACACCAAAACCTCCTGTTGAAGTCGCATTAGAATATTTTTCTAAAATATATCCTTGGTCTCTATCAGAAATATCTGTAATATCTATATCTCTACCAGCAGAGATTATTGTGTTTCTACTATCATTGTTAAATATAGAAGCATCAAATAACTGAACAAATTGCTTTCTTAATCTTAAAGCGCCTCCCCAGCCACCAGCACCTACTCCTAAAGCAGCGCCATTAGCCTCTATACTTCCAACAGAACCATTAATCATAACAGTTGTTGGTCCGTAGTTTTGTGTAAATACACCATCTGATATTAATGGGAAAATAATTTCATTTTTAGCAGAGTTTGTATTGTTATCTGCCATAAAATTATGCTTATATTCAGTAGCTAAAGTGTAACCACCATTGATGATTTTTTTACAATAATCTATACATTCTGTATACTTACCTTGGCCAATATAAACTTCTGCATTAAGATATATTTTTGCTAAAATCATCCAAGCTACTCCTTTATCAGCTCTACCATGTTCATTTGTTAATGGATCTGCTAAATCACCTTCAATTGCTTTTAATTCAGACTCAACAAAATCGAATAATTGTTGTCTATTATAAGCTTGAGGTTGAGCATTTATAGCATCATCTTCTGTTGTAAAGTTTGCTTGCCCAAATAAATCCATCATATAATAATAAGACATTGCTCTTAATAAACGAGCTTCAGCTCTATATCTTATGATTTCATTTTTAGTAGCTTGAGATACATTTCTCTCTGTTAATTTTGCATCTGTAGTTTCTCTTAAAAAGTTATTAGCAAAAGCTACAGTAACGTGAGTTCTACCAAACATCCCTAGAATAATTGGGTCGTCTGCATTCCAAATATTACGTTGAATTTCACGAGTTCCTGGGTCATTTTCATAAGACCAAATCATTTGATCTGCAGAAAGTGTTTGTAGGTATAATAAAACTCTACCAAACTGACTTGTACCAGCATCTAAACCATCGATATTTGAAGATCCTGCACCATCTACACCAGTTAAAGATAAGTTTGCATAAACACCTGCTAATAACCTTTTATATGCAGTTTCGTTTGCAAAGAAATCTTCACCTAATAAATCTTGATCATCTTTTGGTGTGATGTCTAAATCTTTTGTACAAGATGATAGAGCAACAACCATAACCAAAATTAGGACAGCTATTTTTTCTATTTTAAATATTTTTTTCATCATTAATTCTTTATCAATTAAAATTTAATATTTGCTCCAACCAAGAAAGTTCTTGGTCTTGGATAATTTGTATTGTCAATACCATTACCTGCTAATTCTGGGTCTAAACCTGAATAGTTAGTCAGTAAAAATACATTTTGCATACCAGCCCAAATACGGATACTGTTAGAAGCAAATTTCTTGATAGGTCTATCAAAAGTATATCCTAATGTAATGTTATCCATTCTTAAGAATGAACCGTTCTCTAAAAATATATCTGATATTATTACATCTGAAGTATTTTGAAAGTTTGTGTTTAATACTGATGTTGGTAAGTTACCTAGTACAGCATTATCTTGGATTAATGCATATTGAGCGTTTGCAGAATTTACGTTGTTGTAAACGTAATTTCCAATGCTAGCTCTTAAGTTAAATGCTAAATCAAAGTTCTTATAATTAAAATTAGATTGGAAACCAAATTGTAAATCAGCTTGTGGGTCTTCTTTTAAATATCTATCATTTGTATTAATAATACCATCACCATTTAAATCTGCATATGCACCTTCTATTGGGTTACCAGCTGTATCATATAACTGCTTAAATACAAAGAAAGAGTTAGGTGCAAAACCTTCTCTATATAATTGTATAAAGTTACCTGTACCACCAGCAATTCCACCAACTGTAATATCTTGTCCAAGTGCTAATTCTTTAATTTCTCTATCTAAATAAGTAGCATTAAAGTTAAAGCTCCAGTTTATATCTTCAGTTTTAATTACATCAGCATTTAATGTAAATTCTATACCATTTACTTGTAAATCTCCAATGTTTTGTAAAACTCTGTTTGTAAAGTTAGTACCATCTGCAACAGGAGCATCAGATAGTAAATCTGTAGAGTTTTTTTGGAAAGCATTTAAAGAACCAGTAATTCTATTATTAAATAATCCATAGTCTACACCTAGTTCTACAGTTGCTGTTTTTTCCCATCTTAAATTACTTCTTTCAGAAGGAATTGTAGCTAAAATTGGGTTTCCTCCAAATATGTATTGTGAGAATTGATTTCCAAAACGATATCTATCTAAATATAAATCACCTGCAATACCATCTTGTTGACCATTTACACCATATGATGCTCTTAATTTTAAATCAGAAATAACTTTGCTATCTTTTAAAAAGTCTTCATCACTCATTCTCCAAGCTAAAGCTGCTCCACCAAAATCTCCCCATCTATTATCTGGACCAAATCTAGAAGTACCATCTCTTCTGTAGTTTAAAGTTAAAAGATACTTTTCATTAAAAGTTAAATTAGCTCTTGCTAAAAAACCAACTAAAACAATTGGAGTAGCAGCAGATGTTGTAGGTACATTGTTTGGGTTTCTTCTGTTTCCAGTAGAAGTGCCTGAACCTTCAAATGACTGATAGTCATAACCAACTAAAAAATCTGTTTTAAACTTGCCAAAAGTATTAGCATAATTAAGAGTTGCATTAAAGTTTTCGTTTAAAGATTCACCTGTTCCTTCAGAATCATTACCTATAAATAAGTCATTAAAACTTGCAGGTACATCTAAAGAACTAAATCCAGAACCAAAAGATTCAGATTTATCAAAACCAGCAGAAACAGATGCAGTCATTTCTGGTAAGAAATGAAACTTGTAATCTAATTTTAAACTACCAAATTGTCTAAATCTATTACTTCTATTATCATTTTGAAGTAAAGCAGCAACAGGATTTCTTGTACCATTTTGTACAACAATACCTTGTGGCGTATTTACATAATGTTGGTAAAAACCTCCAAATGGAGAAGATGGATCGTACACAGGTTGTGTTGGATCGTATCTTAATGCTGCATTAAGCTGACCAGCATCAGCAAATCTTTCGTTTACAAAAGCTCTGTTATAAGTTAAATTAACTTTTAAATGATCGTCAAAAAATGATGGACTCATAGCTAAAGAAATGTTTTTTCTATCAAACTGAGAAGTTAATAAGTTACCTTCAATTTCTGAAAAGTTAATAGAAAGTCTTGTTGGGATAAATCCTAAAATTTGACCTCTAACACTTAGGTTATGTTGTGTAGAAACAGATTTTTGTAATACTTCGTCTTGCCAATTTGTATTAGCAGTACCTAATAAACCAGCCATACTTGGCATACGTTGATTAACTAACTGACGAAAAGAATCACCATCAAAAACATTAATTCTATCTTTAATTTCACCAAATGCAACTTGTACATCATAGTCTAAAGAATATTCTGTTCTACCTTTTTTAGTTGTAATTATGATAACCCCATTTGCTCCCCTTGCACCATAAATTGCAGTTGCAGAAGCATCTTTTAATACTGAGAAAGACTCAATATCATTAGGGTTAATACTATTTAAGTCAACACCTTGTAATGGTAAACCGTCGATTACAATCAAAGGATCATTAGAAGCGTTTAATGATGAACCACCACGAATTCTAATTTGAGAACCAGAACCAGGTGCTCCACTTGTTGTAATGTTAACCCCAGCAACACGTCCACTAATTAAATTTTCTGCAGTAACTATGTTACCTTTAGTCATTTCTTTGGCAGTAATTGCTTCAACAGAACCTGTAGCATCTTTAACAGTAGTTGTACCATAACCTACTACAATTATTTCGTCTAATTGTTCAGAAGATTCATCTAATTGTACTGTAATATTAAAACTTGATGCTATAACAACTTCATTATCAGCGTAACCTAAGTATCTAAAGACTAATGTGTCTCCAGTTTTTACTTTTTCTAAAGTAAAGTTACCATCAAAATCTGTTTCTGTACCTCTTGTAGTCCCTTTAACTACAACACTTACTCCTGGCAATGGTTCACCAGAAGTTTTATCTTTTACAACTCCTTTTACTGTTTGTTGAGCAAACATGGTAAAAGAAGAGAAAAGAATTCCAATTAACAATAATTTAAATTTTTTCATGTATAATTTGTTAAATAATAACTGTAAATTTGATTTGTTTTAACAATAAATTCACATTCCACACATTAAATATAGTTACGAAAGTGTTAAAAACAATATGTTTAAATCTACGAAAACGGTTTCGTGTTAACAACTTTTTTTGTGTAAAAAATGTTAAATTAGCAATATCCATAAAAGAAAAATATCGTTAAGATAAAAATGAAACAAAAAATTACGATAAAAACAATTGCTAAAGAGTTAGGAGTTTCTACTTCTACAGTTTCTAAGGCATTGAAAGATAGTCACGAAATTGGTGCAGAAACCAAAGAAAGAATTCAAGCTTATGCTAACCTTTACAATTATAAACCTAACCACTTAGCACTTCAGCTTAGAAACCAAAAAACCAAGGTAATTGGAGTTATTCTTCCAAAAATTGTTCATCATTTCTTCTCAACAGTAATTATGGGTATTGAAGAAGGAGCTAATAAAAAAGGCTATAATATCATGGTTTGTTTTAGCAACGAATCTCACAAAAAAGAAGTAGAAACTTTAAAGGTTTTGTCTAATGGTAGTGTAGATGGTATTATTGTATCAGTTGCTAGTGAAACACTTGAAAATAAAGATTTTACACATTTTTCTGATTTGGTAAATGAAGAAATTCCATTAGTGTTATTTGATAGAGTTATTAATGAAATTCTTTGTGATAAAGTTGTCGTAGATGATGTAGGTGCTGGTTATAAAGCTACCATGCATTTAATAGAAAATGGTAGAAAAAGAATTGCCTTAATTACTACTCCAGACCACGTTAATGTTGGTGCATTAAGAAAACAAGGCTATGAAAAAGCTTTAATAGAATCTTATATAAAAAGTGATGATGCATTGGTTGTAAAAATTGATGAAACAAAAGACATTTCTTCTCAAATAGCATCTGTTTTTGAACATAATATAGATGCAATTTTTGCTGTTAACGAAATTTATGCTGCTAAGGCTATGAAAATTGCAAAATCAAAAGGATTAAACATACCTAAAGATATTGCTATAGCTGGATTTACTGATGGTTTAATATCAGAATATTCTTCTCCAGCTATAACAACAATAGCACAACATGGTTTAACTATGGGAAGGCAAGCTGTAGACCTTTTAATTGAAAGAATCGAAAATGAATCTGCAGATTTTAAAGCAAAAAGAATTGTAATTTCAAGTGATCTTAAAGTAAGAGAATCTACGAAAACGTCGTCGTAATTTTTTTTGAATTTTAGTTTTTTACGAACACGTGTTCGTAAAATTTAGCACCTTTTTTTATCAACTTCGTAAAAAAAATATATATTTGTTATCATATTACGATTTATCAATAAATTTCATTCCACACAAAAATAATTGATAAGTCTAAAAACTTATCGTAACTAAAAGATTTACGATAATGGAAAAACGCAAGTTGAGTTTCTTGCAAATCTGGAACATGAGTTTTGGATTTCTTGGAATACAAATGGGTTTTGCACTTCAAAACGCAAACGCAAGTAGAATTTTACAAATTTTTGGAGCAGATGTTCACGAACTCTCATGGTTTTGGATTATTGCACCCTTAATGGGTTTAATAGTTCAACCAATTATAGGATACTACAGTGATAAAACATGGGGGCGTTTTGGAAGACGAAAACCCTATTTTCTTGTTGGTGCACTTTTGGCTTCTATAGGTTTGGTACTAATGCCACAAGCAGATATTTTTATTGCATTCTTACCTGCTCTTTGGGTAGGTGCTGGTTTTTTAATGATTATGGATGCTTCTTTTAATATTGCTATGGAGCCATTTAGAGCTTTAGTAGGTGATAATTTAAGAACAGATCAAAGAACACTAGGCTTCAGCGTTCAAACTGTTTTGATTGGTATAGGTGCAGTTGTAGGTTCTTTTTTACCTTATGTTTTAACAAATTTTTTTGGTATTTCAAACGAAGCAGATCCTGGGTCTGTACCTACAAGTTTAATTTTATCGTTTATAATAGGTGCTGTTATATTAATAATATCAATTTTAGTTACAGTTTCAACAACAAAAGAATATTCTCCAGAAGAAATGGCAAGTTTTGATAACGAAACTGTTGAAGAATTTCAAGAAGAAAGCTCTAGTCTACTTGATATTTTTGAAGATTTCAAAAAAATGCCAGCTACAATGCGTCAATTAAGTTGGGTGCAATTCTTTTCTTGGTTTGGACTTTTTGGAATGTGGGTTTTTTCAGTACCAGCTATTGCACAACATATTTGTGGTTTGCCTCATACAGATAGTAGTAGTTCTGTTTATCAAGATGCAGGTGATTGGGTAGGAATTCTCTTTGGAATTTACAATTTGGTTTCCGTTTTTTATGCATTTGCATTACCATCAATTGCAGCAAAAGTTGGTCGTAAAAGGACACATTCTATTTCGTTAATTATTGGAGGTTTAGGGCTTTTATCAATTTACATAATGCCAGATAAAAATTGGTTGATAGTTTCTATGATTGGAGTTGGAATTGCTTGGGCTAGTATTTTAGCTATGCCATATGCAATTTTAGCAGGATCAATATCAGCTAAAAAAATGGGAGTTTATATGGGGATTTTTAATTTCTTCATTGTTATTCCTCAAATTATCAATGCATTAATTGGTGGTCCACTAGTAAAATACGTCTATAATAATGAAGCAATTTTTGCTCTTCTTATAAGTGGATTTAGTTTTTTAATTGCTGCAGCTCTAGTCTATAAAGTTAAAGATGTAGACGATGTAGTACAAACAAATTAAATGAATAATAAAGGATTTATATTCGATTTAGATGGTGTTATTGTAGACACTGCAAAATATCATTATCTAGCTTGGAAAAAGTTAGCCAATGAATTAGGATTTGAATTTACCAAAGAACAAAATGAATTATTTAAGGGCGTTAGTAGAAAACGCTGTTTAGAAATTTTATTACATGATATTGGTAAAGTTAATTATACACAAGATGATTTTAATAGGTGGATGATAGAAAAAAATGAAGATTATTTAGCATTTATTTCTAATATGAATGCTTCAGAAATTTTACCAGATGTACCTAAAATTTTAAATTATCTAAAAGAAAACAACATGCCAATAGCATTAGGTTCTGCAAGTAAAAATGCAAAACCAATATTAGAAAAAGTAGGTTTATTGTCATATTTCGATGCTATTGTAGATGGTAATAATGTAACAAAAGCCAAGCCAGATCCAGAAGTCTTTCTTTTAGCTGCAAAGCAATTAGAAGTTAATGCTAAAGACTGTATAGTTTTTGAAGATGCTGTTGCAGGTATACAAGCTGCTAACAGTGCAAAAATGATAAGTATTGGTATTGGAGATAAAAATGTATTATCAGAAGCTCAATTTAACTTTAATGATTTTACAGAAATCAATATCAAATTTATTGAAGAATTAATAAAAAATTAAAATGAATCAAGATTATATAAAACCAAATGCATGGTCAATCTTAGAAGAAGGTTTTGATACAGCTCAGGTTAAATCTTCAGAAAGCCTTTTCAGTATTGGAAATGGAGCAATGGGACAACGTGCTAATTTTGAAGAAAAATATTCAGGAGATACCTTTCAAGGTAGTTATATAGCTGGAGTTTATTATCCAGATAAAACTAGAGTAGGTTGGTGGAAAAATGGGTATCCAGAATACTTTGCGAAAGTGTTAAATGCACCCAATTGGATTGGGATAAACGTTAAAATTAACGAAGAAGATTTAGATTTAAATCAATGTAAATCTGTTTCAAAATTTACAAGAGAACTTAACATGAAAGAAGGTTGGTTATCTAGAAGTTTTGAAGCTGAATTACAAAACGGAATCAAAATTAAAGTCAATACAAAACGTTTCTTAAGTTTAGAATTAGACGAAGTTGGAGCCATTAGTTATAATGTAACTCCATTAAATAGTAGCGCAAAAATTACGTTTACTCCATATTTGGATGCTGGTATTACTAATGAAGATACCAATTGGGATGACCAGTTTTGGGATGTTTTAAATGTGGTTCAAAACAACCAGCAATCTTTTATAGAAGCACGAACTATGAAAACTAATTTTCATACGTGTACTTTTATGCAATCTCGTTTATTTTTAGAAGATAAAGAGATTTTAACAGATTGTAATAATCAAAATTCAGATAAGTTTGCTTCTTGCTCATATCAACAAACAATCAATCAAAAACAAACTTTTACCATTCACAAATTCGGAGGATATGTTGTGGATAGAAACCATGATAAAAATGAGTTGATAGCTGTAGCAAAAGATGTTTTAGACAAAGCTGTTAGTTTTGGTTTTGATGCATTATTGGAAATGCAGAAACAGTCTTGGGCTCAAATTTGGCATATGTCAGACATTACTATAGAAGGTGATGTAAAAGCACAACAAGGTATTCGTTTTAATATTTTTCAATTAAATCAAACCTATTTAGGAACTGATGCAAAGTTAAACATAGGGCCTAAAGGATTTACAGGAGAAAAATATGGAGGAAGTACCTATTGGGATACAGAAGCTTATTGTATACCTTTTTACATGGCAACCAAAGATCAATCTGTAGCTAGAACCTTATTAGAATATAGGTATGAACACCTAGATAAAGCTATAGAGAATGCAGAAAAATTAGGTTTTATGAATGGAGCAGCTTTATATCCAATGGTTACTATGAATGGTGAAGAATGCCATAATGAGTGGGAAATAACTTTCGAAGAAATTCATAGAAATGGAGCTATTGCATTTGCCATATATAACTATCATAGATTCACAAACGATTATTCTTACATCCCAGAAAAGGGCTTAGAAGTATTAATTGCAATTGCACGTTTTTGGCATCAAAGAGTAAATTTCTCTACAGATAAGAATAAATTTGTAATGTTAGGTGTTACAGGGCCTAATGAATACGAAAATAATGTTAATAATAATTGGTATACAAATTACATTGCTAAATGGTGTATAGAGTATGCTTTAGAAAATATTGAAACTGTAAAAATTGAGCATATATCAGATTATATGCGAATTAAAGGTAAAGTTAAGTTTACTGATGAAGAACTTAATTCTTGGAAAAATGTAGCAGATAACATGTATTTTCCTTATTCAGAAAAGCATAATGTTTTTTTACAACAAGATGGTTTTTTAGATAAAGAATTAATTACGGTTGCAGATTTAGATCAAAGTCAAAGACCAATTAATCAAAACTGGAGTTGGGATAGAATATTACGTTCACCTTATATTAAACAAGCAGATACTTTACAAGGCTTTTATATGTTTGAAGATCATTTTTCTGATGAGCAATTAGCTAAACATTTCGATTTTTATGAGCCATTTACCGTTCATGAAAGTTCTTTATCTCCTTGTGTACATAGCATACAAGCTGCAAAATTAGATAGAATGGAGCAAGCTTACACATTCTATTTAAGAACATCAAGATTAGATTTAGACGATTACAACCATGAAATAGAAGAAGGATTACATATTACATCTATGGCTGGAACTTGGATGAGTATTGTTGAAGGCTTTGGAGGAATGCGTATTAAAAACAATATGTTATCATTTGCACCAAAAATTCCAAAACAATGGAAATCTTATTCTTTTAAGGTAAACTTTAGAAATCAAATTATTAAAGTAAGTGTTTCACACAAAGGAACTTACTTTGAGGTTGAAAGTAATTCAGATATAAATATTTTAGTAAATGGAGAGATTACTAAAGTATCGCCAAATAACTTACAAACTGCATAAATTTTAAACAATGAAACCAATCAGAAACATTTTTTTTCTCATAGTAATTATAGTTTTACATTCTTGCATCAATCAAGAAAATTCTAAAAGTGTTTCTGAAGTTTCTGTTTCCAACACATATTTAAATAAAGTAGAACCCACAAATTGGTGGGTAAATATGAAGAATGATGAGTTACAGCTTTTGATTCATCATCCAAATATTTCTGAATATACTCCAGAAATTAACTATACAGGAATTTCAATTAAAAAAGTTACACCATCGACTAATAGTAAAAACTATTTATTTCTTGATTTAAAAATCGATGATACTGCTAAAGCTGGAAAATTTGATATCACTTTTACCAACGAGAATTCAGAAGATTTAGTACATACTTACGAACTAAAAGAACGTGTTAAACCAGCAGAAGATTATAAAGGTTTTGATAGCTCTGATGCTATTTATTTAATTACACCAGACAGATTTACAAATGCTGATGAAACTAATGATAAACTGCCAAATCTAAAAGATCAATCTTTAGACAGAACAGATGGTTATAAACGTCATGGAGGTGATTTACAGGGTATTACTAATGGTGTAGATTATATTGCAGATTTAGGTTTTACTGCTGTTTGGCCAACTCCAGTATTAACTAATGACATGCCACAAGGTTCTTATCATGGTTATGCTATTACAGATTATTATCAAGTAGATCCACGTTTTGGAACGTTAGAAGATTATAAAAATCTATCCAAAAAATTACTAGAAAAGGATATGAAATTGATTATGGATCAAGTTGCAAATCATTGTGGTTTAGAACATTGGTGGATGAAAGATTTACCTTTCGAAGATTGGGTTAATGATCAAGAATATTATGAAACCAATAAAGATAACTGGAATTCGAGTAAAGTAAATAGATCTAATCATAGAAGAACAACAAATCAAGATATGTATGCTGCTTTAGCTGATAGAAAAGGAAATAACGAAGGTTGGTTTGTGGCTGGAATGCCAGATCTAAATCAACGTAATCCGTTTATGGCTGCATACATCATTCAAAATTCAATTTGGTGGATAGAAACTTTAGGATTAGGTGGAATTAGACAAGATACCTATCCTTATCCGGATAAAGAATTTATGAGCAATTGGGCAGGTGCTATTATGAATGAATATCCTAACTTTTCTATTGTAGGAGAGGAATGGAGCTACAATCCATTATTAGTTGGTTATTGGCAAAAAGGAGCTAAAAACAAAGATGGTTATGAATCTAATTTGAAATCATCTATGGATTTCCCAATGCAGAAAGCCATTATAGATGGTATTAATGAGGAGGAATCTTGGGGAACAGGATTGGTAAAAATCTACGAAGGTTTAGCAAATGATTTTCACTACCCAACTCCTAAAGCTATTATGGTTTTCCTAGATAATCATGATGAAGGTAGAATGTTTACAGCATTAAATGAAGATGTTAATAAAGCAAAAATGGCTGCAAGTTACATGTTAATGTTGCCTAGAATTCCACAAATCTATTATGGAACTGAAATTCTAATGGATGATACTGCAAATCATGGTGATCATGGCTTAATTAGAACCGATTTTCCTGGAGGTTGGAAGAATGATAAAGTTAATGCATTTAAAGGGCAGGGATTAACTGCTCAGCAGAAAGAAATGCAATCTTTTATCACTAAACTTTTAAATTTTAGAAAAAATAGTAAAGCTATTCATGAAGGTAAAACTATTCATTTTGCACCATTTATGGGTACATATTTTTTGTTCAGATCTTTAGAAGATGAAACTATAGTGCACATTATTAATAAAAATGATGAACCCATTACTATTGATTTAAAAAGATACACTGAGGTTGGTTTAGATGGTAAAAAATTAAAAAATATAATTTCTGGAGAAGAAATGATTTGGAATGATGCTATCGAATTAAAAGAAAAAGAAAGTATCATTTTAACTACAAAATTCTAATATACTTTAATTCTCTTTTATTTAGAAAATTAATTATTGAATAACTTTATAACTATGAATAATATAATTCTAATACTATCTATCTTATTTATTTCTTCTTCTTTTAATATTGAAAAAGATAAAAGCACAAACACTTTACAAACAAAAATAAAGGCATATGAATTAACATCAGCAACCTTAGCAGCAGGTAAGTTAATGAGGGTAGATTCTTTTCCATCTAAGAATATCACTCCAAGACCTATAGATGTTTGGTTACCAGAAAATTATTCTCCAAAAAAGAAATATGCTGTATTGTACATGCATGATGGACAAAACTTATTTGACTCTTTATCAACTTGGAACAAACAAGAATGGATGATAGATGAGCATGCAACTAGATTAATGAAAGAAGGTATTACAAGAGATTTTATTGTAGTTGGTATTCATAATATCCCTCAAATTCGTTGGCAAGATTTATTTCCTCAAAAAGCGATGAATTACATGGATAAAACCATAAAAGATGAAGTGTATAAAAATGCCGCTAAAAATAATTTTAGTACTGATTTTAAAGGAGATGCTTATCTACAATTTATGATCGAAGAATTAAAGCCTTATATTGATAAAACCTATTTTGTTCACACAAATAAAGAAAATACTTTTGTAGCTGGTTCTTCAATGGGAGGCTTAATGTCTATGTATGCTATTTCTGAATATCCAAATGTTTTTCAAGGAGCAGCATGTGTCTCTACACATTGGGTAGGTGCAATGCCTCAAAAAAATAATCCTTTTCCAAAAGCTATTTTTTCATATGTAGCTAAACATATACCAAATGCAGAGAGTCATAAAATTTATTTTGATTATGGTAACAAAACATTAGATCAGTTTTACCCTCAATATGCCTCAACTGTAGATAGTATTTATACCAATAAAGGTTATACAAAAAAGAATTATAGAAACATATTTTTTCCTAACACAAACCATTCTGAACGTTCTTGGCAGAAAAGAGTTGATGTTCCATTAACTTTTTTACTTAAGAAATAAGATTAATTCAGTTTGTTTAATTTCTAATTTTAAAAAAAATTACATCGAAAACTTTTTAATTATATGAAAAACCTAATTTTTCTTTTTCTATTTGTTGCATCAATCACTTTCTCTCAAAATAAAGAAAGAGAATTTATTGAATCTAATTTTACAAATAAAAATGAATTAGAGATTAAGGTTTCAGATGGTAATTATTATATCAATTTTTTATCAACTGAAATTATTGAAACCACTTTTGTTCCAAAATCAGAAGAAAGAATTTTAGATTCACATGCAGTAGTTTTAAACCCTAAAGATGTTCATATAAGAAAAAAAGAAACCTCTGATTATATTATTTATAAATCAGATGTTATATACTTAAAAGTATTAAAAAGTCCTTTTCAAATTTTATATTTTAATAAGAATAATGAATTAATTACTTCAGAAAAAAGGGGTTATTTTAAATCATATCACAACCCATTAGAATCTGTAAAAGGGAATTTTCCTTATGAAAAAACAGAAAAAATTGAGTTTAATTTAACTGCTGATGAAATATTATATGGAGCAGGAGCAAGGGCTTTAGGCATGAATAGAAGAGGTAAGCGATTACCTCTATACAATAGAGCACAATATGGATATCAAACTTATGCTGAGTTAATGAATTTTACCATACCTGTTGTAATATCCTCAAAAAAATACATGCTCCATTTCGATAATCCTTCTATTGGATATTTAGATTTAGACAGTAAAAAGAACAATTCTTTGACGTACGAAACCATTTCTGGTCGTAAAACTTATCAAGTAATTATTGGTGATTCTTGGGAAAAATTAATTGAAAATTATACAGAATTAACAGGTAAACAACCTTTACCTCCAAGATGGGCATTAGGTAATTTTTCAAGTAGATTTGGTTACCATTCTCAACAAGAAACTGAGGCCACAATAGCAAAGTATAAAGAAGATAATATTCCTGTTGATGCTATAATTCTTGATTTATATTGGTTTGGTAAAACAGTACAAGGAACCATGGGTAATCTAGAAGTTGATAAAGACTCTTTTCCAGATATGAAAGGTATGGTTTCTCGATTAAAAGAAAAAGGTGTAAAAACTGTCTTAATTACAGAACCATTTATTTTAAGTACTTCTAGCAAATGGAATGAAGCTGATAAAAAACAAGTACTAGCTAAAGATACTATTGGTAACTCTGCTAAATATGATTTTTATTTTGGAAATACAGGTATTGTAGATATCTACAAAAAAGAAGGTAGAGAATGGTTTTGGAATATCTACAAAGAAATTTTAGGTTATGGAGTAAAAGGATTGTGGGGCGATTTAGGAGAGCCAGAAGTATTACCTTCTTGGGTAAATTTTGGTGAGAAGAAAAAAGCAGATGAAATTCATAATATTTACGGTCATGATTGGGCTAAACTAATTTTTAAAGGCTATCAAAAAGATTTTCCTACTGAGCGTCCTTTTATTTTAATGAGAGCAGGTTATTCTGGCTCTCAACGTTTTGGAATGATTCCTTGGTCTGGAGATGTTAGTAGAAGTTGGGGTGGTTTGCAATCTCAACCAGAAATTTCTTTACAAATGGGGATCCAAGGTCTAGGCTATATGCATTCAGATTTAGGTGGTTTTGCTGGAGCAAATTTAGACGATAATTTATATGTTAGATGGTTGCAATATGGTGTTTTTCAGCCCATATTTAGGCCACATGCACAAGAAGATGTTGCAAGCGAACCTGTTTTTAGAAGCGATTTTGCAAAAAAACATGCTAAAAAAGCCATTGAATTACGTTATAAAATGTTGCCTTACAATTACAATTTAGCTTTTGAAAACAATCAAAAAGGAATACCATTAATGCGTCCTATTTTCTTTGAAGAAGATGATCAAAAATTAATGACAACTTCCTCTACGTATTTATGGGGAAAAGATTTTTTAGTAACTCCAATTCTTAAAGATTCTATAAAAAATACAGAAGTGGTTTTTCCAAATAATGCGAACTGGTTTAATTTTTATTTTGATGAAGAAAAAAATGAAGGAGGGCAAACAAAAACAGTAAAAGTTAAGCAAAAAGCAATACCAACTTATGTTAGAGGAGGTGTAATAATTCCGTTAACTAAAGTTGTTCAGACTACAGATAATTATAATGGAAATTATTTAGAACTACATTATTGGTTTGATGATAGTGTAAAAGAATCAGAAAGAACAATATATAATGATGATGGTTTAACAGCAAATGCTTTAGAAAATGGAGCATATGAATTACTAGAATTTGAAGCTGACATTGAAAAGAAATATTTAGAAATAGATTTAGAAGCTGAATTTGGTGAAAACTGGAAACCAACACATAAAGAGATTGTTTTAGTTCTTCACAATATCAAATGGAAACCAAAAATAGTAAAAGTCGATAACAGAAGAAAAAGAATTGATGTAGAAAATAATACATTAAAAATTCCTGTGAAATGGAATACCAAAAATGAATTAAAAATAAAAATATCATTAAAATAACAATCAATTATGAGAAAAATTTATGGTTTAATTTCAGCTTTAGTTTTATCAATAAGTATTGGTTGTTCGTCTGAGAAAAAGATAGAAAAGAGTATAATGCAAGTGGATAATCAAAAGAAAACTGTTGTGTATCAAGTGTTCACTCGTTTGTTTGGTAACACAAACACTACCAATAAACCTTGGGG
>Ga0228636_1000211_pt1 | contig 16883 bp, 23 predicted proteins | sample 45DmetaG_FD_182709 | JGI IMG/M metagenome (GOLD analysis project Ga0228636, IMG submission 182709) | Seawater microbial communities from Monterey Bay, California, United States - 45D | ecosystem: Environmental > Aquatic > Marine > Coastal | place: USA: California | collected 2016-11-03 | reverse complement strand
AGGATTTGCTACCGTTATATCTGGCATTTGAAACAGTTGATTCTCTATTTGTGGTACCATTGTAGGAGGAATATAGCCAGTAGGATTTGCTACCGTTATATCTGGCATTTGAAACAGTTGATTCTCTATTTGTGGTTCTTCTTTAACCATTTTTATACGAGGGTCTTGGTTGATCATTATAGGACTAGCCATTAGTACGACCCTCCAGTAATTGTGTCAGCCGTTAGTGTGCCTGTCACGTTTACGGTAGCGGCTGTTACAGTACCAGTAAAAGTAGGGGCAGCGGTGTCAGCCTTACTGTTTACCGCTGTAGCTATGTTAGTGTATTCTGTGTCGATCTCTGTACCACGTACAATCTTATTGGCGTTACCAGAGGGTAGAGAATCCTTAGCCGCAAAGTTAGTGGTCTTTGTATAGTTGGACATTAGATAAGTCTCCCTAGTAAAGCATGTATGTCAATCTTTTGAATGGAAAAAGCTACGTTGTCTATCTGTGCTTCAATACCAATAGTAACAATAGAACCACTACCACCAGTATTAACAGAAGGTGTATTAACCAAAGCTTCTACACCACCTGAGTATTCTGCTATCGCATACTCTGAAACACCGTACTGAGCAACAGAGTTGGAAGAAGAAAAAGTAAAGGCTTGCTTGTTGTAGACATCTGTGTAGTCATAACCCCAGTTAAGCGTTATGTCAGTGCCGTGTGCGCCTACAATAGTCAAGTTAAACTTCTTTAAGAACTTGAGATTAGAAGCGTTACCAAAGTCTGTAGGATTACTAAAGTAACGTAACTGATAGGTTGCTGTGCCATCTAGGTAGCCTGCGTACTTAACAATGCCTGTAGACTTGCCTATGTAAATGGTCTTGTCTTCTAAACGTGCAAAGGACAGAGGGTCTAGTTCTGTCCATGTAGTAGCTCTGTGCGCCCCAGATTGATCTATAGGGCCACGCATGTCAAAGCAGTACACAGTATTAGTAGAAGGCAGAGAAAGCAAGTAGAAGGCTTCGTCTGCGCTGTAGACAGTCTTAATAGGTAGTTGTTCTACGTTTACCTTTTCCATCAGGTCGTTACGGACATTCTTGCTAATGTCACGCATAGGCAAAGACTTCTCTTGTATCACTCTGCCAAAGCTACGTAGTCCTGAGTCTGACAAGAATAATACGTCAGTTCCTGTGTGCTGTATAGAGTCACGAGCTACACAACCTACGCCCTCAATAGTGTCTGCAAGTACCAACGTGTTAATAGGATCAGAAGTGCCTTGATAAACAACAATAGACTTCTTCCCAAAAATAATTAAAAAGTCGTTGTGTTCTGTTAAGGCTACTATCTCGTCAGTTCCTGAAGGCCATACCTTATCTAAGTTTAAGCTACCTGACGCGCCTCCGTGAAACTTATTGCCTAGTAAAGTATCTGACCAGTAGATAGTATGCTTGTTACCTGTTAAGTCTGCTACCCAAAGTCTACCAGAGGCTGCTAAAACTTCGTTGCCTGAAGGAGCTGCATGTGAAGCGTCTGTTGACAAAGCTAATGTAGTAGAGCCAGCAGTCGATACCAGAGGAGCATGACCACGTTGATAGAAGTGTACGTTGTTGTTAAACGTAACAATCTTCCAGTTGTTAGCTGTTATGTTGTAACCGCTAGGTAGCGTTACTTCAGCAAGAGTAGTAGTGCCAGTAAATATCTTGTTGTTGCCTACAGAGAATACAGTCTTTGTACCATCTCTAGCAACAAACTCGTGTATACCTTCTATACCACGGCTACTGCCTAACACAGAAGAGCCGTTAGTAGTGACTGTTTCCCAGCCCTTACGCGCCCCTATACGGCCTAGCTTGTCAATAACACAGTTGTCAGCAACAGCAGCAAACGATGGGTCTACGCCTATTGGTGAGTCCTGAGTATTGAGTCCAGCAAAGCCGGGAGCCGCAATAGTAATGTTCTGTAGCTGTTGAGCCATTATGAGTACCAGATAGTTTCTTCAGGATGTAATGCAGCGTCCATTGCTATAGCGTCTGCTAGTGAAGCATCAGCTAGTGCGAACAGTTCTGCTGCGCTAGTACCGCCAGTCTCTCCTCTCTCTCTTGCTCCTAACGCTGTAGCCAGACGTATAACAGGGTTATAAGGCACGTTCAGTGGGTCTGTGTCGTTAGTAAAATCTTTAGTACGTAATACCACATTAAACCGCAGTGTGTACGCAGCATCAGGAATAGGGTAGAGGTCAACACCGTTTATACCGTTAATGCTGTAAAACTGAGTAGTACCTTTAGGAACACTAGGGAAGTCTAGGAAAGCGTTGTCAAACCACTGAGATGGCTTGTACTGCAAGAAGCAGTTTTGTGTGTCGTTGGTAGCATCTAGTATCTTAATAGTGTTGTCAGCACCTGTAAGGACGTAGTTAAACACGTTAGCCTGTGTGTCTACTGTCAGTGTGTTACGTAGTCCTGTCCAGTCCCAAGCGTTTTCTACTGTACGTTTAGCGTCATTAACATACTCACCTATTAGCTTGGAGTAGCTGTTCTCGCCTACGGTAGAGACTTCGTTTTCACGTAGCCTGACCAGCACCTTGTTAACCAGTTGTAAGTATGTCATTAGAGTGAAACTCCTTGTTTTTGGAATAACTCTTGTAAAAGCTCTTCTTGTGTTAGTTGTTGTGGTATGTTTAGTTCTAAACCGTTGTCATAAGTAAATTCAGACAAAGGAGACTGTATGTCTTCATAAACATAAGGCATTGTTTGTACGTCTCCAAACTCTAACGTACTAAAAGGCACTAGCTCTTGAGTGTCTTCTACCTTTGTTTTAAATTTAAACAACTCGTCAGCAAACAACGAGTCAGTAGTTCTAGTGGATGACATAGGAACAGCGCCAGAGGCTGTAGCCATCATTCCGGGCATTGTTAAATCAACACTGGGTAAATCAATACTAGGTAAGTCAATACTAGGTAAATCAACACTAGGTAAATCAATATCTGGTAACGCGTCTCTAACGGCTGTGTCTAAAGCAGATAAAGCATCGCCTACAGGCCGTATAACAGCGTCATCTACGTCTTTAGCTACTTCTCGTACAGGTTGTATAATAGCATCATCTACAACGCTGCCTCCTGCTCTCACAACGTCTTCGACAGCACTGCCTGTTGTTTCAGCCACTTCTTTAATTGGTTGTAAAATTTGATCATCTAAGTTACGACCTAGCTCTTTTACTGTCTCTGAAACCCCTACATTACCTACAGCGTTTTCTACAAAATCAGCAAGAGCTGTACCAGCTTCCCCAAGAGGACGTACGAGATCCCTAACAACATCTTCAACAACCCCTAAGTCTATGTTAGTTTCGGGCAAATCAATAGAGCCTAACGTGCCGCCCTCTCTGATGTATTTACCTAAGCCCTGCGCCAGTGCCTCATCTAACTCCGCACCTCCAGCTACAGCAGATACAACCTGACCTAAACCTTCTTGAAAATCATCATATTGTATTCCTGCGCCTTCAATGGTTGCTTGGTCTAAACCTACTGAGTCTAAACCTCTGTTAATCAGTGGTTGACCTACAAGAGCTAGAGCAGCTCCTTCGACATCACCAGCGGCTGCTACATTTAGGGCAGTCTGTGTTTGAGCATAAGTAGTGCCAAATAAACCTTTACCTGTGTTAGCTACTCCCGGCCCCATTTGACCCGCAGGCATTGCACTAGCAGATGGAGGAGCAGTGACGCCAGACATGTTAAGACCGGCCATCAAACCTGAGGCTATTTCTACAGGAGATACATCCATTCCTGACGCAGCTTTAAGGCCGGTGGTTGCTAAAGCAACAGGAGGATACAAAGCACCGACAAGACTAAGTACAGGGTTTCCTAAAAACTTTTCCCATTTACTAGGCTTTGGAGGGTCTTTAACCCAAACCATTGTCTGAGAGTCAATACCTACGTCTGTAATGCCTAATAATTTTGATATGTCGTGAAAAGTTCCTGTTCTTTCTTTTTCGTAATACTCGTCACGAGCTTCTTGGCTAGGAAACTCTAACTGACCTCGTTGGCCATAGTTAGTATAAAGCCTTGTTTTGTCATACTCAAGACCTCCAGTATCTAACTCAGGAACTTTGTATTCAACATAAGCAGGAATCTCAAAGTCTTCCATAGCTTGTGCTAAGGGCCGGTCTATATTAACAGCTTGGTTGTATGTCTCAGCATTGTAGCCTTGCATTGCCCCACGGCCCGGATCAAACTCTCTATACAAATCTCTGCCTGTTCTGGCTTTATTAGGAGCTTCCGCTAACAACTGTGCATACACATCTCTTACACTATTAGTTCCATAAGCTGCTAATCTAGCTTCTTTGTCTTTTAAAATAGCTGCTTTACCGTCAACTTCTTGTACATCTGTATCTACCGTAGAAACAAAGGGGTCAGCCTGTGTATCAAAAGGACTAGCAAGAGAAGAAATAGGTTCTTGCTTAATAGGAACCATAACAGGTTCTTTTTGTTTTACTATAGGCGGAGCAGGAGTCACAGGAGGCTGCGCTCTAGGCATGTCAAAGCCTGCTGGCTGTGCAGCAGTAATATTAGATTTTACTTGAGTACCTCTTGCCATTACCGCTCTCTCTGTACGCCTTTAGCTTTTTCTACCGTTCGCATTGCACCTAGACCTAACATACCCATAAGCACAGTAGTGAGCAGGGAGCTGTCAACAGGAGGAACAGTAAACCATATACCTAAGATGGGTGATAGGATAGTAGAGTACATCAACGCGAAACCACAGATCCATCCTATAGCGGGTCTCCACCCGGCTACAAACATGTTCTTATGAGCCGCCTCTACCTTATTGACTTCTAGCTGACCCTTGGCTAACTCCTGAGCATGTCGCTCTGCCATTGTACTAATCTCATGGGCCAAGACATTCTTAGTATCTTTATCTTCAATAAACTTATCTAACAAACCAGTGACTGGGCCAATCAAACTATTTAATATACTCATATATTATACACTATTTTTAGTCAAAAGTCAAGCTATTCTTTGTTACGTAGTTTCTGTATAGTGTCAGTTTCCCAGATGCGGATACCTAACCATACTATAGTAAACAGAGAAGCAGTGGGTGGTAGCCATGCAGCTACTGTTGCAAGAGCTGTAGAAGCTGCTGCTGCGTCAAGAAGGTCTTTACCAGTATCAAGAGCCATAGGACAAACCTGCTGCAATAGCTGCGTTAAGCGGAGCCATGTCTTCAGTTGTCCAGAAGTCTTTACCTACCATTAGCTGTAGATGTTGTACGTTACGCTCTACACAGTTAGCAGGTTCATAGTGACCAGAGTCATCAGCAACAATAGCGTTGATTAGGTCTACACTTTGTAAACACCACAGGTACTGTTGTGCTGGGGTTGCGTCATGCTGGCTCATTAGTTATTCTCCAGTTCTGTTACACGAGCAGAGAGTTCTTGTATAGCTTTAACAAGAATAGGAATAAGATTACCGGCTGTAGCTTCTAGCCTATCAGGGTTAGATTCATATACTAAGTTTAGTTTGTCTTTGTCAACGCCAGCGGCCTCTAGCAATTCTTGTGCAATAAAACCTTGCTCTACCTTACCGTCTTTAGGACTGCCTTCACGAGTGGCCCATGTAAACTGACGAGGCTGTAAAGTGTTGATAAAGCCTACACCATAAGGAGTGTCTGATACATCTGTTTTGTCTCTAGCATCTGACAGTGAAGATATGCTTTGTACATTACAGCGTAAGGCAGTAATAGAAGAACTACCTAGTGTTACTTCATGGCTAACGGTTGCTGAAGAGGCGTTAGATTGATTACCTATATTAACATTACCCTGACCTGTTGTAATGTTTGACCCTGCTGAGTCACCTACAAAAGTATTACTAATACCTGTCGTAAGCGCGTTTCCAGCAATATAACCAACAGCCGTATTAAAGTTAGCAGTAGCTTTGTTCAGAGCTGACTTGCCTATTGCTGTGTTTCCTGCTCCTGTAATATTTAATAATAACGAATCGTTACCTATAGAAGTATTACCAGTAGCAGATGTAACAACTGGAGCAGCGTCAGCACCCATAAAAGTATTACCTGTTCCTGATGTTAAACCAGCTCCAGCGTTAGCACCTAGTGTTACATTGTCAGTACCTGTAGGATTATTAACAGCTAAGTCTGCGCCTAAAGCCACAATAGCGTTGCTGTTGTCTTTTGTGTATAGCTTTTTATCTGTGACGTTTACCGCCAGTTCACCCTGTACTAAGTCACTAGCAGAGGGAGCAGCGCCAGCGGTACTAGAGTTCTTAGTTATAATCTTAGTCATTACTGACCTCCGTTAATAAATATGTATAATGCAATGCCTACAGTAATCAGTAAAGCTGTGCCTAAGATTGTCTTGACTGCTTCAGTTACTTTAGTTTGTTTACGTAGTTTAGCTAATCTTTCTTTCTCTAGCTTGTGCTTGTGTTCCATTAGAGACTTGTGTTGTATGTTTAACATGTCACGCCACACATCTCTAGGGGTTATCTTCTTCAGTTCCTTCTCACGCTCTCTAATGGCGTTCTTAGCCCATGCAAGCTCTAAGGCTTCCTCCTGTGTCAGTACGTGATCGCCCTGCTTAGAAGCCTCCTCAATCGTTTCTACGGCTACCTTGCTTTCCGTAAGACTTGTAAAAATACCAGCAAGGTCAGACAGGTGCGACCCTGACTCTTTGACAGTCTTAATGCCTGCGTTGAGAGTCTTGAGTACACCTACAACTGCTGAGATTTCTGCAAGCATATTAGCTACCTAAAGTTGGCTTAGTTTCTGGGAAGTCTGCTGTGCTAGGCCAATCGCGTAGGTCTGCACGATACGTCATATAGGCAGCGTGTTGCGGGTGGTCTGTTAGAGGTACTATGTAGTCACAGCCGCCTAGCGTCATATCACGCCACATACGAGCTTTTTCCTCTACTGTAGGCACTGGTGGTGTAGGCTCCACAAACAACTCATAGTGTGTAAAGTTGGCTTCGACAAACGCAGTATCAGCTACGATAGTATTTACGATGTTACCATCAGCATCTTTGATGTTGTACTTCATTTTTTTCTCCTTAAGATACCGTCAAATACTGAACTAATATGTAGCCATTGCCACCGTTGCCAGAGTAACCGTTAGAGGTTGTGTTGTTATAATTACCGCCACCGCCTCCGCCAATGCCACCATTCCCGCCTTTGTTGTAGGCACCAGACGCGGAGTCATTGCTCATTCCACCGCCAGCTAAAAACCCCCCATCTTCGCCTGACCTACCTGCAACACTTCCTGTCTGACATATTCCGCCTAAGCCGCCACCAGTTAGCACTCCATACGCATTGCTTAGTGGTATTCCAGCGATATCTGAAGAACCTCCAGTGTGTCTGGCTCCTGTATTGCCCGTGCCAAGAACACCAACAGCCCCACCACCACCATTAACTCCAGTGCCACCAGCGCCTCCAGTATTATTTACGTCACCACCGCTTGCTGTTCCACCTGCACCTGGGCTGCCAGTTCCTCCAGCGCCACCGTTTGCTGTCAGGGTAGAGCTTCCATCTGTTGCGGAGCTGTTACCACCAGCACTACCGTTTGAGCCAGAGTTATTACCCAAGCCTCCTGCACCAACCACAAGTGTCCAGTTAGTGCTGGTAGAAAAAGTAACTGCTTTGCGTGAGTAACCTCCAGCGCCCCCGCCCTCATTCGAAGAGCTAGTGCCTGAGCCACCGCCGCCAATAACATGTATTACACCTGTTCCATTGAAGGGTGGAGTCCAAGTCTGTGATGAGTGGAACGGAATATTGAAAAGATTTCCACCGCCGCCACCACCAATAAAATCTGTAAAGTTACTCATGCCATTACCCAACCGCGTGTAGCGTCTGCAAAAATAAATTGAATTGAAAGATACTCTTTGTCCAGCGTCATGTCTGTACCGCTAGACATAATGTTACTGCCATTACGTCCAACCACTGTATCAGTGAAGTTACCTACAGTGATAAGCACCCGCTGACCAGCAGAAGGTGACGCAGGTAGTGTAATAGTCTGCCCAGCCGCGCTAACGTAAACGTGAGTATTGACTGTAGCTGTCAAAGAGGAGGCTGTGCTAACTGTGGTAATACCTACGGCTACTATATCTCCTGTCTGTAGCGCAGAAGCAGCTAAAGTTCCTTGTGCCGCTGTAGCGTAAGCACTAGAAGCTGTAGTAGCCGCTGTTCCTAACCCTAAATTAGTTCTAGCTGTTGATACATTATTTAAATCAGACAGGTTGTTGGTAGCTATTAAAGCTCCCGACAAAGAAGCATAAGCGTCTAGCCAAGCAGAACCACTCCACACCTTCATTTGATTTGATGTCGAGTTAAAATACAATGCTCCAGTAATTAAAGCATCGCCATCGTTATCTGTAGAGGGGTTAGAAGACTTAGCGCCTAAATATCTATCGTCAAAATTGTCGTAAGAAGCAGCAGCGTTAGTAGCTGAAGTAGCGGCTGCTGTGGCTGACGTTGCCGCACCAGTAGCAGAGGTTGCTGCATTGGTAGCAGATGTAGATGCACCTCCAGCACTAGTTGATGCTTCTGCGGCCTTAGTTGTAGCTGTGGTAGCACTAGAGGCTGCGTTGGTAGCTGATGTAGATGCTTCTGAGGCTTTGGTAGTAGCTGTGGTAGCAGAACTTGCGGCTGTTGTTGCGGAGGAAGCTGCGGCAGTTGCTGAAGTTCCTGCTGAAGTAGCAGATGTAGCTGCGGCAGTAGCACTAGAGGCTGCGTTGGTAGCTGATGTAGATGCACCGCTTGCTGAAGTAGCAGCAGCCGTCGCTGAGTTAGCTGCGTTCGTAGCAGATGTTGCTACAGCAGACTGTGAATTAGATGCGTTGGTTGCTGAAGTCGCAGCCTCGCTTGCTTTAGTTGTTGCAGTAGAAGCACTCGTAGACGCGCTAGTTGCGCTTGTAGCGGCTTGTGCGGCCTTAGTTGTAGCTGTGGTAGCACTTGCAGCTGCATTTGTTTCAGCAGTTTCTGCGTTAGTCTCAGCAGTCTCTGCGTTGGTCTCTGCTGTTTCGGCAGCAGTCTTAGCTGTAGTTGCGGATGTAGCAGCGGTGGATGCTGTTGTCGCGCTTGCGGCTGCGGCAGTAGCTGAGTTCTGTGCGGCTGTAGCATAAGCTGACACACCTGTTGCGCTTGCGGCTGCGGCTGTAGCAGAGTTGCCTGCGGCTGTTTCTGAGCTGGCAGCGTTACCTGCGCTTGTAGCTGCTTCACTTGCTTTGTTAGTAGCTATGACAGCTTGTGCGGTTACTGCTGTTAGTGTGGCATCTGTGTTGGAATCTCCAGCACCGCCATCTCCTCTAAAAATTGCCATGAATAGCTCCTAAGAAAACAAGAAAGAAAGGGGGACTCCGAAGAATCCCCCAGTTGTACTGAGCCTTACTGAACGGCTAGTACGAATCCTGCTTCTGGACGCATTACTTGACAACCGTAAAGCGTGTCAGCAGTGTAGAGAGTTCCCAAGAACTCCTGCTTGTACTGAGTCTGTGAACGTACTGCCTGCTGCTCTGCAAGAACATTGGTGTCCTTGTGGATTAGCTGGGCACCACGAACGCCTGACTCAAGAGTGGGCACGTTAGTAGAAACGAATACGTCTACGCCGTACAGGTTACCAATCTTGCCAGTCTCTACGCCTTTGCCATTAACAAAGTCAGTAGAAGTGTAGCGATCAATACCCATGATAGCGTTACGCAGTGAAGGTGGTACAATGAAGCTACGACCGTCCATAGGAACGTCTGCGTCATCCATCTTCTGAATGAGGCTACGGAAAGCAGCGTCAGTGAATGCTTTCACGTCAGCAGTACCGTCAGCATCGTAGGCTTCCAAAGCGCCAGAAGAATTGATCTGGAAGGCAGCATTGTGAACCCAAGAAGAGCCGTTACCGTTACCGAACTTCTTACCCAGAGTGAAGAGATCATCATCTACCTGCTTGGCAAGACCGTAGCCTGCGTCACCAGTGTAGAACTGACGCAGTGAGGCCAGAGCCTGTACTTCAGTGATGTCTTCAATCAAGCGAGAGAACTCAAAGTGCTTGTCGATGTTAATCAGAACTTCAGATTCTACGTTGTTCTGAATAGTTACGGCAGTGTTAGCCGTTTTAGCGTGAGCTGAACCACGGGTAGGCTTAGGGACGTGGATAGTGTCACCTTTCTTACCAGTCATGCTCATTTTCTTTACTAGGTTAGCGAGAACCAGGTTGCTCTGGTAAGCGGCGATTACCTCGTCACTCCAGATTTCGGGGATAAACTTAGCAGCAGAAGTGTTGTCTACTGCACCGCCCATTGCGGGATATACTGATGTAGCCATAATACAAGTCCTATAATAAGATAATTAGCGGACTCTCCCCTCGTTATATGCCGCAGTGATCTCGTCACTTAAAGACAAATATCGCTCAGGATCGTCCTTCATAAGTTTAATAATGTCTGAACGTCTATAAACTTTACGCGCACTTGCCTCGCCAGAACCCTTTGCGTTGCCAGTGGAAGCCTTCTTAACGGCTTGCTTACGTTGCGTCTTCTCTGCGGCTACTGCTTGACCCATTGCCTGTTGACGCTCTTTCCAGATAGTGAAAAGCTCATCAGCAGCCTCGTAGTCATACTGAGTATCTGCCTGTGCAAAGAGCTGAGTGCGAATCTTAGAGCCTTTAATCCATTCTACAAACTTAGGGTCTCCTAGAATATCCTTCATGTCAGGATGCTTCTGGTTGAGTTGTCCTATAGCTGTGGTCTGTTTGTACTGTTGAGTCTGTGCCTCAGCAGCTTTGATTGAAGGATGATTAGCAATTGCTCTCTCGACTGCCTTGTCGGGATCAGAGAAAAAGTCTACTTCTTCTTCAGGTTCTTTCTTTGGTTCTGTGTCGAGTTGTGTCTGTATGTAGTTGTCTACTACTGAACGAAGTTCACCTACCTCACTGCTCTGACGACCCAACAGCTTCTCAGCTTCTTGGTGCATCCGTACAATCTCTGCGGTAGACTTCCCTTGATACTTCTCAGGAATATCGTCTTCTGGTGTTTCTTGAGGAGTTACCTCTTGAGGTTCCTCAGTAATCTGACTTACTTCTTCTTCAGTTTCAACGTCTTCTGGACGCTCGTCAATTAATGTTGCCATTATAAAACTCCGTGATTTCTCATTATGGAGGTGTATTATGTAAGGATTCGGTTAGGAGTTAGCCTTACGCTCTTGTTGTAACTTTTGCTCACGAGCTTTAAGCCATTTGTTCGTTGCTCCGGGGAAGTCCACAGAAACAGGATCAAGACTAATTCGTGGCGCAGTTACAAGTTTAGTAGCAAGTTTGCCACAAGTTTTACATACAACTTCTGTGGTCTCGCTAGATACGAAGTGTTCGTTGATATGACCATCTTCGCATTGAAAGTCAAATAGTAGCGCCATTAATGCACTACCTCGTGTTCTTCTTGAGCTGACAGTATAGAGTCTTCTAAGTTAAGGATGTTAGCAATAACAGAAAGCTGTCCTTTGCGGAAGTACAAATCCTTGTCGTCTTTGGTGTACTCTATGGAGTCTACGACCTGAGCATTATCCTTCATATCTTCTATAAAAGACTTCCAACCCTCAGACCTAAACATCTTCTGTAGTTCAAAGTAATACTGTTCTAGCTCTTTATCAGTCATCTGTTTCTCCTATAAGGACAGTGTACCTGATTATTATAACATAAAAGTATAAGAAAGTCAAGCTTTATTTCTTCTTTTTACTTGACTTCTCTGTAGTTTTGTTGTATATAGCGTCCCAGTTAGCTGCAAACTTCTTCTGGTCTGTCTTGCGCTGGGCGCTTCCTTTACCACCGTGTGTCTGACCCTTCATCGTTTCTTGCCCTTATGTAGGCCATGCTTGGCATGTTGCTTGCCTTTAGCGGTAGCTTCCTTCTTCTTCCTGTTAGCAGCGGCTAGTTTCTTCTTACCTGCTGCTGTGGACTTCAACTTGCTAATTGTCTTAGAAGGTGCGTAGACCTCTCCAGTCTTGCCGCTAGGTTTACCAGAGGGTGTACGCCACTTCTGCTTTGTCCACTTCTTTAAAGACTTCTGTGATTCTTTTAGTGCCATTACTTATAGCCTCCGCCTTTTGCCTTATACTCCTTGGCTAACATCTGAGCCTTCCTAGCAGACCATTGACCAGCCTTGCCACCTTTAGTACCTGCTTTGATTTTGTTAAACAAGTTCTTCCGCATGGTGGGCTTAGTGTAGTTCCCTGCTTTGTTTACTGTAGACTTTTTGGCTGGCATGTTACTTTTTCTTCTTTTTCTTTGCAGCGTCTTTCTTCAAAGCCGCAACAGCTGCTTTAGCTTGCTTATCAGACATAGGCATCTGACGAGCGCGTTTAGCTTTTACTGCTGCTTTCTTCTTAGGTGGACGACCTACTTTACTACCGTATGTACCTTTACCGTATGGCATAGTATTCTCCTGTTGTGTTTATATGTACATTGACACTGTGCATTTATATGTATACTTAAACATTTACCACTTAGATTTATTAGCCCAGTAGGCCGCTGACATCTTACCTTTTGCAATGTTCTTTGCGTGTCGTGCTTTAAAGGATTTACGTCTTGCCTTCTCTGCTGCCGTCTTAGGACTACTGCCAGCTCCTGATACACCCTGTTGTCCATAGCGTATAGTCTTAACTTTATCGCCTTCTTTGGCTACAACTACATGACTTTTCTTTGGATGATTAGGTGTTCGCTTAGGTTTGTTATAACCGCTAACTCCGGCTCTTGCTAGTCGTGGGTCTTTTTTTGCTGGCATTCTCTAGCTTCTCCTCTAACTGTGCTATCTTCTTGTGTAGCTCTTCAAATGATGCGTTAATCTGTGCTACTACGTTTTCAAAGTCTCTATTGCTGACCATTGGGTGTCATTCCTTGTAGTTGTGGCTGCGGTTGAGGTACAGGCTGCGGAGCCTCCTGTGGAGCAGCGTTGCCTTCTTTAACAGCTATCTCACGCTCTTTAAGTAACTGCTCTGATATTTTAAGACGCTTCTGGAACTCTTTATCGTCTGCATCGCCATCCTTGAGGTTAGCAGTAACAGCTTTGATACGATCAATCTCCAGTTCCTGCGGTAGTATCTGTGCTTCCACTGCAATCTTCTGCGCCCTAGCTTGTGACTCTTGAGCCTGTCCATTGAGTGCCGCAGTTTGTGACTGCTGGAATGCCATTTGTGCTTGCTGTGCTGCTTGAGCTGCTTGCTGGGCTTGTGGATTAGGCTGATTAGCTTGGTCTAGTACAGCAATCAACTCTTCGCGGTTAGCAAGGTTCATGTTGTCAATGATAGACGTTACCAGCTTAGGATACATAGGTGTGTCTGGTGACATGGTTTGTAGCAACTGAACAAGCTGAGTCACTTCATACTCACGGGCTACAATGCCTAGTGAGCTAGTAGTGTGGAACTTGTAGTCTGCTGCTGGGTATAGCTCAGGCTCAAACTGCATGTAACGCCACGCAGCCTTCTGAACAAAAGGAATAACAAAAGACTCTTGGAAGTTAATCAGGGTACGCTTGTGACGCTTGATGATAGCGCCAAGCGACATAGAAACACCAGCAGCAGTAGCGTCTCCGTTGATAGAACCAGCGATACCAGCACTATCAATAGCGCCCGTTGCCGTTTGTACCATAGTTTGTAGAGCTTGTGCTTGAGCAAATGTCACCTGACTTACGTTGCCAAAGTTAAATGGCTGTAGCACCTCAGAAGGCGCTCCGTTGGTTAATATAATCTTACCGGGTCTAATCTCTGGCTTAGCACCTCTAGGCATACGACTTGCGTCCATAGCCATCATTGGGTGTATAGTTAGTGCTAGAGCGTCGATTCTAGCGCGTAGTTCCGTGTCTAACGCCTTTTGTGAGTTATAGCCTTTCTCACATACTCCTCGACCCCAGAAGCGGCTAGGAACGACATCCCAAGGGAATGCGACGATAGGACGATCCTGCATCATGTAAGGGTTAGCTTCTGCCTTCAGCAATGTACCGCTGTTAGCAATAACAACCATAGCTTCTACATAGTAGCTGTCGTCTTCTGTATCTGAAGCCAGCTCTACTACTTCTTCCTCTGCATCTGGATCGTTTTGTGCATCTGTTAGCAGGTGTCGTGGAACCAGCCCATAATATTTAGTCAGCCTAACCTTGTCTTCTGCAAAGGTAGTGAGGTCTTGATCTGGCTCAATGTTAAAGTCTGGAGCTGCTTCGCTAATAGGCTGATCTCTGTAGACACCTTTCTCCTGCAACTGCTCTACCAAATGTGTAGAAACAAACTCATCTACTGCACAGCCTAGTGCTGAGTCAATGTCTGTAGCTACGGGGTCAATCAGGAAGTTTTGTGGCATAACAGGACGTAGCTTGATGCAGGTACGGTCTTGTATGTTTACACCTACTGCTTGTAACTCACCGCCCATTACAGGCTGTGTAGCAGGAGTCATCTCTTTTTCTTCTTCTAGGACTACTTCCGCAATGCCTGTACCAAATACAGCAGCGTTAATCAAACACTCTGCTACTGCTTTCCTAACCTTATTCTTTTTAAAGTCTTCATCAAGAGCAGCTCGTAGCATAGCAATGTCTTGCTTGTCTTGATCTCTGTAATCATCTCTAATGTCAAACCACTTACCACGACCAAAAGTAGCTTCTTCTAGCTCTGCTACTGAGGATTCAACAGCCTGCTGTAGCGCAGGGGATATAATCTTAGAGCGTTCAGATTGACGTGTCATGTCCTCTGCTGCCCACTGACCACGCCATAGACGATAGTATTCGTCAAACTTTTCAGCGTAGTTAGCTTCGTAATGGTCGCGCCAGTTGTCGCACTTGTCCATTACCCAGCCTTCTAGGGTCTGCTCAATTGTAAAGCTATCTTCATTCTCTAACATAGTTAATACCCTGCGTATTTATCTAAGTATTCGTAGTCGTCTTCTTCATAGTCTATAGCGTAAGCAACCTTAGCTAACTGGTCTACGTATGCCAGAGCATCTATTAAGTCGTCGTGAACTAACGGGTTAGGAAACTGGAACAGCTCGTCTAAGAACTGAGCATTCCAACTGCCCTTGTTAAGTGTTAAGTTGCCGTGTTCTATACGGCCCTGTAGCGCCCACACGATCCTGTCTGTCTTCTTCTTGTTGCCGTGTGTCAACTCTTCAATTCTAAAGAAGCGTTGGTTCTGCTTCATTATATCGTTCAAGTAAGGATAGACAGCGTTCTTCAACGCTCCCTTCTCAATACCTACTGCGACTGGTTGGTAGTCTCTGACTGCGTCGAAGATTCTTCTGGCAGTCTCTTTGACGCCCCAACGGCCATGTATGATATTAGCGACCCACCAACCGTCCACCCCAGCTTTGACCACTGCAATAGCTGTCTGGTCGAGTCTTTTAGTTTTTGTGGTAACTTTCTGGACATCTGCAAATCCTGCCAAATCGACAGCAATGTAATAAGCGCCATCAGCAGGCTCTTCCTCACTAAATTGTACATCTTCTTCTTTAAACAGTTCACTACCGTGTGCCTCAAACGAAGCCATAAACTCCTGACGGAAGCTAAAGGCTGACATGCTTTTCTCAGCAGCCTTGATCTCTTCAGGGTCTAGCAGTGGGTTGTCGTAGCTGGTAAAGTGATAACCTATCCAGTCCTCGTCCTTACCTACGCTTGAGTACGTATACAAGTCGTAGAAGTGGTTACGTCCCATAGGCGTACCAATGAACAACGCCTCACCCTTCTGATCCGCTAGAGCAGGGCGTAGGATTTGCTCCCACACCTCTGGCTTCATGTCTGCGTACTCATCCATACACAGGAACTTCAAGCTAACACCACGCATGGTCTCAGGTCTATCAGCACCCTTCAGAGAGATGGTACAGCCATTGATCAGCTTAATCTGTAGGTTGTTGACGTGTGCTGACGATATGACGTTGTGTCCTAACTCCAGCAGCAACTGCCACATAATGTCTCTAGCCTGACCCTGTGTAGGGGCAACGTAGAACACCTGACCTTTCTTGTCAGATAACGCACTGATGATCAGCTTCCAAGCAGCTAACCTACTCTTTCCTGTACGTCTACCAGCAGCCACTACTTTAAAGCGTGTAGTGTCTTCCCAGACTTCCTGCTGCCAAGGTAACAGCTCAACCGCTAAATCAGTCAATGGTTAGTTCCGCTTCAGTCTTGATAACAACCCTAGCTCCGCAAGACAACACTGGCTTGTCGTTACCACCGTAGATAACTGTGCTAGGCCCGTGTATCTGTACTGTATGGGCGTATGTGTTCTTCTTGCCTTCCTTGATAGTCAACACAGGATCGTTAGCATTGTGCTTCTTGTTAGCACGTATGACGTGTTGATTGACATGGATATACTTAATAGCCATATCAGTACGTCCACATTACAGGAGACTCATTACCGTCAAGGTCGCGGATGTCAACATGAACAAACTGACCAGCAACTCCAATTCCTGAAAAGCCCATCTTGATAGCCTCCTCAACAATCTTAAACCGCTGTGTACCGTCTGTAACTTTAATGTCCGCTGCAATGCCTTGGGCATGGGTTCCTGGTGTCTCCTTTTTCGCTTCTATTGGGTGGTCTTCACTTCTAAAGCCACTGGTGATAACGAAGGGGAAACCACATCTAGCACGTAACAAATCCAACTTCAGCAACAACCTGTCACTAATCTCATTCTCGCCAGTGTACTGACAAGCAAACTCTTCCCTAGTAAAATAATCTAAGTCTTCATTGATGTTATACATCTGTGTAGTCCCCTTCAATGGGTTCTTCTTCTTCGCCGCCAGAGATCACTGTAGTCTCTCCACCAACCCCTGTAATAGAGATGTTGATGGCACTCTTGCCTCCGCTGGCCTTATCCTTCTCAAAATAACTAACAGGCAACAACCTGTCCATGCAGAGCTTCCATGCTGCCGCTTGATTCTTGTGATCGTC
>Ga0228636_1000190_pt1 | contig 17917 bp, 19 predicted proteins | sample 45DmetaG_FD_182709 | JGI IMG/M metagenome (GOLD analysis project Ga0228636, IMG submission 182709) | Seawater microbial communities from Monterey Bay, California, United States - 45D | ecosystem: Environmental > Aquatic > Marine > Coastal | place: USA: California | collected 2016-11-03 | reverse complement strand
TGGAAGTTTACGACATCTTCCTTTCTTTCAGTTCCGCCACAATCGATAAAATGTTTTGTGATTTTACCAACTTCTGTAACGTGAAAGTGGTTTGGTACTAATTCTCCGTTTGGTAATTGAAAACCTATAGTTTCCAGTTCTTTTAATGCTGATTTTACTTCTGATAGTTTCATAACTCTATTTATTTATTGCGATAATACGATTAATTGATTCAAATTTTTTTAACAGCAATCTTGTTTTTCTGTTAAGTCTTGATTTAAAAATTCGTTCATTACCGTTTTCATTGCTGTCCAATTTTCTGTGTGAATACAGTAACAAACACTTGTTCCCTCTACATTCCCTTTAATTAAACCTAAATGCTTTAGTTCTTTTAAATGTTGTGAGATTGTTGGTTGCGCTAAACCAATTTCATTTACCAAATCTCCGCAATAACAAGCGTCTATTTTAAAAAGTTGTTGTAAAATAGCCACTCTTGCAGGATGTCCAAACACTTTTGCAAAAAGAGCAATTTCATTTTGTTGGTCGGTAAATATCTCGGTTTTTGCTAATCCCATTTTATATTTTATTAATTCATTGCAATATTACAATTAAAGGAAAACAAAAACAAGAAAAAGATACTATTTTTACAAAAACCATAATTTGTTTTTTGCATCCTCTGGAACGCCATTATTAAATCGCGGTGCTATTTGTGCTACCATTTCAGGATATTTTATTGTGATTGGTACATTTTGTTGGCGTAAGGATTTCCAATATAATCTGCTAAACTGATACACTTGCGTTAATAATTCTAACACTACATCTGCATCTTCAAAAGCATCTTCATCTGGACTGCTTACCTTAATTTTTATTGGAAACGGATAACCATCTGTATCTGCATACCGCTGTGAATTAGGGTAACGTGCATTATTAAACAACAAAAATTGATTTTCGCTAATACGTATGTATGTACCACTTACAGGCATTAACTTTTTGTTCCAATTAAGGTCGTAAGCAATAATATCTTCTGCTTCTGTTTTATTGATATTTAGAATGTAAAGCGGAATTTTTAAGCCTAATGTATGCATCCCTCTAATAATTGGTTTTAGTTCCTCGTAACTCATTTCCTTATAGAAGTGAATGACTACTTTATCTGCTTCTGCAACCGATGTAAAATCTCTAATGGCTTTACATATACTTCCTGCCAATAGGTCTGTTTCGCTTTGGTCAAAATATTCGAACTTTCTAAATAAGCCATTGTTTTGAAAACTAAAGGCACTTGCTATATAACGTCTGTTTTCGCCTTGATTGGTAAATGCACCAACACCTATTACTAATTCTTTTTTATCGGTTACTGCAAGTTTCCAAGGTGCGCCACCTAATTTGGCGTGAATAGCTAACGCCATATTTTGCAATGAAAATTGGAAGTTGTATTGATTCTCGATATTGACCACCATTTTTTCATAATCTACCACTTGTGTAACAATGCCTTCATTTAAAAACAGTTCTTTGATTTGAATATAGATTTCGCGGTCTTCGGGATTTTGTGTGAACTTATCGAAAGGACTTAAATAAAAAGCTGCGTAAAGCACATTATCGTGGTCGAAGGTTAAACTCTCTAACTTTTCAACTATTTCTGGTATTGGGTCGTTTTCGTTGGTAAATTCAATGAAGTGTTCTTTGGATGATGATGCTTTAATGTTCACATAGGCTTCTAATCCTTTATAATAATTCTTTTCTGTATTTACACCTTCCTTTAAATTTTGATAGAAAGACAATACCGAATCTTTATGAGAAGTATGGCAAATGAAAAATATCTTGATATTTTGATTGTTTGGACGTCTGTAAGGGTTTAGGATATTCATTGCCTTTTTAGGCACTAAATGGGTTTTCTTGTTACCGTATTGGTCTTTACCAAATTCCAATAAACCTACTTGTGGGTCGATATGGTTGATACGATTGAGTGGCACATCTATAAACGTATCAGTTTTAAATGGAAATATGACTTTAAAATCTTCTTTAAACAGATAGTTGGTTGCAAAATTATTAATAAGTGCTACGTACTTTTGATATTTATTAATTGGTCTTATAGGTTCCTCAATAGGTATATCTAATGCTCGTGCTAATGACAAATTAAAAATTGGGTATGCTTGGTCAAACTGAATAGCATTGTAAAATTCTTGTTTTTCCTCTGTATCGAGGTCCATTTGGTAATTGAACGTTTTTTGACCATATACACAACGCTTTATTAGCTCTGAATCCTCTATATCCTTAACCGACGTTGTAAGGACTTTTGAAGTACCATCGTATGATACAATTAACTCTGGTAAGTCTGTGAGTTTTGCAAACTGTATCTTAAATGAAAATTTATAGTAGAGGTTATAGTCTGCTGTATTCCCTTTTTTTGAAGGCATCCACACTTGTACATCGCCAACAAAGTTTTTTACTACTATATAGTCTTTAGATTTAAAATAGCTTCTTAATTTATGTTTAAGGAATTGTTTATATATTCTTAATTCTCTACCATCTACTAAATTCAACTTAATGCTTGGTGCATTAGGTATTTCTGTTGTAAATGTTGTAAATATTTGGTCTTTTTTTGATAGGTCTGTGTCTGGAAACACCTCTTTAATCTGCCTTGAAAATTTAGATTTATGAATGGGATGACTGCCTTCAATATCATCTAAAGTTAAATAAATGGTAGGCGCACTATTAGGCCATTTAAAGTTGAGTATGTTGGTTTTGAGGTGTTCTTGCATTGGTATTGTAATTTTCTACATAAAATGTTCTTATATATTAAAGTTTAGCGTCAATTTTTGCTTTTATTTCTTTAATCTCCTGGGATAATGACATTAATAAATCGATTATTTCAGTCATAGCTTTATTGTTTTTGCGTTAATCAAAAAATTAGCTGCTTGCTGTTCGATTTCGTCTTGAGATTCAATTTTATTACGTAGTAACCATTGGTCTAATTCTGGTCTATTGAAATAGATTTTCTTACCATTAGGTTTGTAATGTGGAATTGCCCCAGTACTTGTTAATTTGTATAAGTGAGATTGTGATAGCTCTAAATACTTACACGTTTCATTAAAATTTAATACTTGTTTTTGCATTGTTTGTTGCTCAACTATGAGTTTTTCAATGCTGTTTAATTTTTCGATGATATTTGTGTCCATCTCTAAATTGATTTAAAAAATAAATTAGGACACCTGGCCAAATGTCATTCTTGGTTTTCAAGAACATTACAAATGAACAAAGAAGAGAAAGTAAAAATAAAAGTGGAAATGGTAATGCTTATAAACTACTAATAATTAGGAGATTAATAGCTTTAATGGAATTGATAAATGGAAGTAAATTAACGATTACCGAATTTTGTTAGGTAGATTCTGTAAGAAGTATTCATTACTTATTAATTCATTTCGTTTTTCAGCATCATTTTCGAATATTTTAAATTGCTTACGTGCGTCAGTATTGTATCTATTATTTAAAAACTTAACAATATCTGTGTTTTTAATTTTTTTGAAAGGTGTAGTTCTGATTGAATTGAAATAGCCTTTTTGAATAAAGAGAAAATATAATATACCTAAAATGGATTTATTTTTTTTGGCTGCGTTGTAAACAAAATTATAGTCTTTATCAATAATATCTGCTTCAAACATTATTTGTTCAGCTCTACTAAAGCTTTTTGAATCTTTTACAATATTATTATATTTTAAAATATTTTTTTTGATTGGTCTTTGTGGTAAATCATTTGATATTGGTCTAAATGGTGTTGTATCTTCTTTAGTTACAATAACTGGTTCTTTTTTAGAATATGGAATTATTTCAATTTCATCTAAAACTTCATTAAAATAAAATTTATAGATTTCTTCAATTGTAAATATATCTTCTTCACCAAATTCAGCAAATCGTTCTTGTAATTCTAAATATAACCAGATTATATTTGTTTTTAAATATTGAATTACATAAGTATTTTCTTCTTGTATAGTTGTTCTATCGTAGTTATACTTTTCTATATATTCATCAACTTCAATTAAGTACTGTTTGAACTCGTTAAAGATTATTTGATAATTGAAAGTATGTTCGTGTTCTGTTGCGTTTTCTGGAAAACTATCAATTAGTTTATTGAACTTCTTAGAGGCTTCAATATCAATTAATTTTTTATAATATTTTCTTTTAGAACCTAAATCCCTTTCAGTAAAATTGATACTAAATAGAGGTGTTGTTTTGTAAGACGTATTAATTTTTAGTTTCTTGTTAAGCTCTGTGTATGCTCTTTCTGATGTACTATCTTTATGTATGCCTTTTGTGATTGACAGTAGAGATGTAAAAATATCTTTTATCATTATAGGTCTAGATTTATTTTGTTAGCAGCTTCTCTTTTTTTGTCATCAATTACTTTAGCATAAATCTGAGTTGTTCTTAATTCTTTATGTCCTAATAATTTTGAAACTGTATAAATGTCTGTACCCAATGTTAGTTGTAAGGTAGCGTAGGTGTGTCTTGCACAATGGAAAGTTATGGTTTTTGTAATTCCTGCTTTCATCATCCACTGTTGTAGTTTAAGGTTTGACCAAGCACTATAGTGTAAACCTTTAAAAATTAGAGTGTCTTGACTTTCTTCTTCACCTAATAATTTTCGTGCTTGTTCTGAAATTGGTAGAGTTTCAACTCCTTTTGTTTTCTTTTGAGTGAATCTTATATAATACCCCATTTCTTTGGAATGTTGTATTTCAGACCATTTTAATTTTTCGATATCTGACCATCGTAAACCTGTTAATGTTGAAAATATAAAAGCAGTTTTTAAAATAGGAATTTCACATTCTGTATTGACTGCTGCTTGTAATTCATCTAAGGTTAGAAATTCACGTTGAGGTTCACCTTGTTTAAAATGTTTTACATTTTGACCAGGATTCACTTTTAAGATATCATCTTTAACAGCTTGTTTTAGTGCAGCCATAAATTTACCAAAATAAGAATGCTTTGAGTTTTGAGATAGTTTTTTACCAGCTCTACCAATGGCATCTTTATCTAAATAATTTTTGAAATTTTCTACAAACGTTTTATCAACATCTTTAAAGTTAATGTCATTTGGACAAAATTTATCAAGATGTTTTAACATACTATTCCAGTTACCATAATTACCAGAACTATTGTTTTTGGTTTCTGCTAATGTCTTAATGTAACTAATAAAACTACCTTTTAGTTTTTCAAGACTATCAAAACCATAGATGCCATTTTGTAACTCAATTTGTCTTTGTGCGCAAATAGTTTCTGCAAGTTGTAGGGTTTTTTTATTGACTTCTCTTTCAGTAGATGTTTTAGGGTTAGGAGTGAGGTATAGTCTCAAATATTCAGTTTTCCTCTTTCCTTTATGATAATAGTCTAAATATAAACTTATGTTTTTGTTTTTCTTTCTTTTTCGTAATGTAACTTTCATAGCTTATTCATTAAATAAATTTTCAATTTGTTTTTTAGATAATATTCTTTTTCTGCCAAAAGGAACAGCTTTTAACCTTCCATTTTGAACCATTCTCTGAATGGTCCATCTGCTAACACCAATAAGCTGAGATGCTTCTGTGATACTTAGGTATTCTTTATTTGTATTAATAACAGTATTGTTATTATCTTTTTTTTCAGTTTCAGAAATAGCAGCATTGATTTTTTCTTGTCTTTTTCTAAGTTTCCAGGCTTTTTTGCTACAAGAACTACCACAATATTTTGTAACTGTTGTACGAGCTGTAAAGGTCTTATTGCATTGCTGACAATTTTTTAAAAGATATATGTTACTACTCATTCTTTTGGTGCATTAAGTAGCCTTATGGGTCAATAGGTTGCATTATGGTGCATAATAATTCCTATATATTTTTATTTGTCTATTTGGGCAACAAATAATAGAATAAGGCAACGATTATACAACGAATTTAATCAAAAAAGAGTTAATAAACAACAAATAAAGGAAGATATATTTGTGTAAAATAAAGAAAAACAGTTAGTTATGTAGTAAAGGAAAGGTTGTTACTTCCCAATACAAAAGTTAGAAAAGATATGGCCTAAAATATCTTTATCTACATCATAATCTCCAGTAATGGTACCTAAATGACGCAAGCACTCGCGGATATCTATAGCAAATAAGTCAGTAGAAATTTCTAAGTCAATGCCTTGTTGTACAGAGTTTATAGCTGCTAAAGCATTGTTTAAGGCTTCAAAATGACGTGAATTGGTTACTATAGTTTCATTATTGCTTAAAGCACCAATATTAACCAAAGATGTAAGTTCTTTTTTTAGTGCTTCTAGACCTTCGTTTTGTTTGGCAGATAGTAAAAATAAATCGTCGATTTCAGATTGTAAAATAGAGGAATCATGGCAAGAAAGTGTATCTACTTTATTGGCAATAACCAATACTCTTTTATTAGGAAAACGTTTTTTTATTGTTTCAATTTCTTCGATAAATGTATCGCTAGAATGTATAAACTTATTGGCATCAATTAAAAAGATAATAAGCTGTGCTTTTTCTGCTTTTTCGTAAGCTTTTTTAATACCAATACTTTCTACTATATCTTGTGTTTCTCTAATACCTGCAGTATCTATAAATCGAAATAAAACACCATCTATAGAAATTTCATCTTCAATGGCATCTCTTGTAGTACCAGCTATATCAGAAACAATGGCTTTTTCTTCGTTTAGTAAGGCATTTAATAGGGTAGATTTCCCCACATTTGGCTCGCCAATTATGGCTACTGGAATCCCATTTTTCATGGCATTTCCAAAAGCAAATGATTCTATTAGTCGTTTTAAAACAGTACTAATTTTAGCCACTAAATCTTTAAATTGAGTTCTATCTGCAAATTCAACATCTTCACCAGAAAAGTCTAATTCTAGTTCAATTAATGCAGCAAAATCTAAAAGTTTGGTTCTTAATTCTTTTAGCTCATTGGTAATACCACCACGCATTTGCTGAATAGCCATTTGATGACTTGCAGATGAGTTTGAAGCAATTACATCTGCTACTGCTTCAGCTTGCGATAAATCCATTTTACCATTTAAAAAAGCACGCATGGTAAATTCGCCATTATCTGCCATTCTGCATCCATTAGCTAAAAATAATTGAATTATTTCTTGTTGAATATAAGTAGATCCATGACAAGAAATTTCAACAACATTTTCACCAGTATAAGATTTTGGATTCTTAAATATAGATACCAAAACTTCATCTAAAACAACATCTTCAGTAACAATATGCCCTAAATGTATGGTATGTGTTTTTTGAGCATTCAGTTTTTTACCACTAATAGATTTAAAAAACTTAGATACGATGTTAATTGCATCATCTCCAGAAATACGAATTACTGCAATGGCACCAACTCCTGCTGGTGTTGCTAATGCTATTATGGTATCTTGCTTAAGCATATTGCAAAAATACATAAAGTAATAACAGAAATAAAAAAAGCGCAACATTTTAATGTTGCGCCCTAGGCTGATTGTTATTTTCTATTATTTAATGGTATTAAAATCAGTTACATTAAGTTCTATGGTTTTACCATTCGATAAATGTAAAGTGTATAAACCATCATTAAAGATGCTATCTTTCATAGTAAAGAAAACATTGTTTTTATCTATCATTTTTTCGATTCTAATATCACTGTTTTCAACAGAAACTACCAATCCTTTTTTGGTTAGCATAAAGTTTAAATCTGCTTCTTTACTTTTTATATAGCTCACTTTTGCTTCTTTATCAAAAGAATAATCGCTATCAGCATCAATTCTAATTGTTTTAGTTACCTGAGTTGGTAAATAAATAATATCTTGATTTAACTTGTACTTATCTTCTGGGTCTAAAATTACTGGGGTTACAACTTCGGTAGTTTTAAAGTGTTTTACATTTACTATTTCGTTGTTGTCATCTAACATTTCTAATTCTTCAAAATCATTTAATGTCCATCTGTTTTCTAATTGTGCAAAGGTGTTTATAGATGATAATATTATTGTTAATAAGGTAATTTTTAAAAATTTCATAATTTTGATTTTATAGGTTAGTAATTCGTTTTAGGCTAAATACTTTGTTATTTAACAAAGTCTGTATTTAGCTCTTCCTTGGTGCTTTTAGACCAAGCATTTAACAACCAAGTAGATTTTTCTAGCTCTCTAATGTAAGCGCCCATTAAATCTAAGGTACCTTCATCTTTAGCTTTGGTTGCTCTTTCTATAATTTTGCCTAATTGTTCTAATATTATTTTATTATCATTAATAATATCTGCTACCATTTCTTCATCAGTTAATAAATGGCTAGATTCTTTAATTCTAGAAACTTCAATATAATCTGATAATTTACTGATTGGATGATATTTTAAAGTAACTATTCTTTCTGCAACTTCATCAATCTTTACTCTTGTATCATTATACATTTCTTCAAATCTATTATGAAGATCGAAAAAGTTTTTACCCAAAATGTTCCAATGAAAATTTCTTAATTTTTGATAGTGAACATGATAATCTGCTAGTAGCACATTTAGTTCAGATACTACTTGCAGTACTTTTTGATTGTCTATGTTTAAATAATTCATTTTGTATTGTTTTAATTTCTTCTCTACAAAAGTATAATAGATATAAACCTTCTATTTGCTCTTATAATTTTTATTTAACTCATTTCATAAAATCTGTTCTCATTTCCTATTTTTGTAACAACAGAATAATTTTTGCGTCAAATAAATAAAACTTATAAAATGATGAGAGAAGATAAACAACTACTTGTATTAACACATTTAAGCCAATTACTAGATTTTGTTTCTGGTGTTGGAGGTTTTATTGTGCCTTTAGTTATTTGGTTAATAAAAAAAGATGAAATTGTAGATATGGATAGACAAGGAAAAGAAATTTTAAACTTTAGAATATCTATGTTTATTTACATATTAATATGTATTCCTTTAATTTTACTATTAGGATTAGGTATTTTAGGATTAATAGTTATAGGTTTCTTTTATTTAATTTTTCCTATTGTAAATGCTGTAAGAGTAAGTAATGGTCAAGAACCTAATTATCCTTTAACTTTAAAAATTATTAAATAGATTTTATAAAATCTTCATATTCTAAGAAGAATACCTCAAATTTAGACATGGTTTCGTAGAAAAATTCGTAACAATCTCTCCACGTATTTTTATTATAAATGCTAAATTTTTGTTGATGAGGAATATATATTCTATGAATTACTTTTCCATTTTCTAATTCATAGTTATTATCGAAAATAACTTCAGGTATTTCATTTTCTAATAATGATTTAAGAGAAAGCATTTGATCATAATACATCAAATTGGTTAATTCGTCTGGATTTTCAAAATCAAAACAAACCATTGCTTTTTTTCTATCTGCAAGAAATTTAAAAGCAACTCCTTTTATTTTGGTATTGTAGAGTAACCATTTTCTAGGAAATGATTTTCCAAAACTTGTCCAAAACTCTTTTCTTAACCTAGCTGATTCTTCTTTAGAAAACACTATCCATGAATTTTTGCAAGTTTTCCTCTTTCACGCATTAATTCAGACTCAAAATTTAAAAGAGCATTCCATTTTTTATCTACGATTTCTCTATCTTGATATTGTCTTGCAAACTTTAAAAAAGTAGTGTAATGGTTAGCTTCAGAAATCATTAAGTTTTTATAAAACTTTTTTAGTTCTTCGTCTTCCATATTTTCAGAAAAAACTTTAAAACGCTCACAGCTTCTGGCCTCTATGAGAGCAGCAACTAATAGTCTTTGAATTAAGGCATCTGTTCTGTCTTTTGTTTTAGGAAAGAATTTTTGTAATCGAACTGCATAATCGTTTTTTTGTTCACGTCCTAAAACCATTCCTCTTTTTACCATTAATAAATGTACCATTTTAAAATGCTGCATTTCTTCAATAGCAATGTTGCTCATTTCTTTAACTAACTCAGTTTCTTCTGAATAATTTATAATTAATGATACTGCATTAGAAGCTGCTTTTTGCTCTAAAAAAGCATGATCTGTAAGTATTTGCTGCAAATTGTCTTTTGCTATTTCTGCCCAAGAAGTTTCTGTATCAAATTGTAAACCTAACATAAATTATTTTTTTGCAAAATTAGAGATAATTTCAATTTAGAAACTTGCAAATCGTATATTTTTTATAACTTAGTTTTTTTTACAATATGATTGAATTAGCAGGAATTATTATCTTAGGTATATTAGCTCAATGGGTTGCATGGAAGTTTAAAATACCTGCAATATTGCCTTTAATATTAATAGGATTATTAGTAGGCCCAATTGCAGCTACTTATTTAACTGAAGATGGATCTAAATGGATAGAACCAATATGGAATGGAGAAAAAGGTTTATTTCCTGGTGATTATCTTTATTATTTTGTGTCTTTAGCTATTAGTATTATTCTTTTTGAAGGAGGATTAACTTTAAAAAGAAGTGAAATAAAAAATTTAGGACCTGTAATTACAAAACTCATTACTTTAGGTTCTGCTATTACTTTTTTTGGAGCAGGTATAGTTGCTCATTTAATTTTCGATTTAAGTTGGGAATTATCTTTTCTTTTTTCAGGTTTAATTATTGTTACAGGACCAACAGTGATTACTCCAATTTTAAGAAACATCCCTTTAAAAAGAGATATTTCTACTGTTTTAAAATGGGAAGGTATTTTAATTGACCCAATTGGAGCACTTGTTGCTGTATTAGTTTTCGAATTTATAAGTGTTGGTGGAGGTGGAGGTTTTACCAAAACTGCATTAATTGAGTTTGGTAAAATTTTACTTTTTGGAACAACATTTGGTTTTACATTTGCTCATGCTTTAGCTTATGCTGTAAATAAGAAAATGATACCCCATTATTTATTAAATGTAGTATCCTTATCAGCAGTATTATTAGTTTTTGTAGAATCTGAAATTTTTGCTCATGAATCTGGATTATTAGCTGTAGTAGTAATGGGTATGGTTTTAGGAAATGGAAAACTAAATAATATTAAAGAGTTACTTTACTTTAAAGAATCTTTAAGTGTATTGCTTATTTCAATTCTATTTATTTTACTTGCAGCTAATATTAATATGGAAGCTTTAATGCTTTTGTATACATGGAAAACAGCTGTGTTATTTGCTATTGTAGTTTTTCTTATAAGACCTTTAGCCGTCTTTTCTAGTACGTTAAACTCTAAATTAAAATTACAAGAAAAATTATTTATTAGTTGGGTTGGTCCTAGAGGTATAGTTGCAGCTGGTATTGCTTCTCTTTTTGGAAGTAAATTGATTAAACAAGGTGTTGAAGGTGCAGAATATATTACTCCTCTTGTATTTATGATTGTATTAGGTACTGTTTTATTAAATGCAACTACTGCTAGATTATTTGCAAAATTAGTAGGTGTTTTCTTAAAGAAATCTAATGCTATATTGTTGGTTGGTGCTTCAAATCCTTCTAGGTTAATAGCTAGTTATTTAAGAGATAAAGGCAAACGTGTTGTTTTAATAGATTCTAATAAAAACTTTATTAAACAAGCACAAGATGATGATTTAGAAGCGCTTAATGTAAATATTTATGATGATGAATTGTCAGATAATATTGAGTTGAGTGATGTTGGTTATTTAATTGCTATAACTGGTAATGATGCAGTAAATAAATATGCGCTTGCTAATTTTTCTAAAATATTTGGAGAACATGGTTCTTTTAGATTAGCGTCATCCATAGAAATTTTAAATGCAACAGACGAAGAAAGACAAAAGTTCTTTACTCCTAAAGATGACTATATTAATTTAAGTGAAGCTTTTAGAGAAAACCCAAATATTATTGAGGTTAAAATAAAGAATAAAACTGAGTACTCTAATATTTTAAATCTGTTAGCTAAAGAAGAAAAATCTATTCCACTTTTTATAGAGAATACAAAAGGTATTTATTTAATATCTGAATTTGAAAAAGAAGGTTTTGAAAAGAAAGATGTAGTACTTTCTTATTTAGGTAAAAATATTGGAGATACTTATAAATCTAATTCGAAAGTCTGACGTAATTTTTCTAAAAGAGGGTTTTTTTCTTTTAGTTTGTTAAACTTCTCTTGAGGAGTATAAGCAAACTTTTTTTCTTTTTTCTCGTTTAAAATTAAATGAATTTCAATTCCATAATTATTTAATTTTTCTCTAAGAAATTTTAATAGTTTTGGTTTTCCTTTTAAAAATTGATCTTTCATTAACTTGTTAGGTACAGAAAAAACAATTTTAAACTTATTTTCTAGAACTGGCTCATCAGTAGCTATAATTGCTGCCATACTATTTTCACCCCTTTTTTGCAAAGATGTTACATAATCTTTCCAAACGTTTTGTAATATTTTTTCAGTAAAAACCTCTTTTGGATGATTATCAAAATTTTCTTGAACAGCATTCTTTTTTACATCATTTTTTTGATGTACACTTTTTAAAGAATAAATAGATCTTCGTCTTTCAACAGACTTTAAAACTGGTTTTTCTAATTTTGGTTTAGCAACTTCTTCTTCTTTTTCAATCGGTTTAGAAACAGATATTTTTTCTTTTTCAACTAAAGTATTTACAACTTTTTTTGCAGGCGAAAGTGCTTGGAAAAATGTTGCAGGAATTATGTAGTTAGCTGACTTTTTTTTTTCTCCATCAAAAGTGATAGAGGCAATTTGCATAAGTGTAAGTTCAACTAATAATCTTTGATTTTTACTTGTTCTATAATTTAAATCACAGTCATTTGCTTTTTCTATAGCTTGCATTAAAAAAGGAACACTTGCTTTAGTAGCTTGATTTAAATACTTCTTTTTTGCAGTATCACCAACTTCTAATAAAGTAATAGTTTGTTTGTCTTTAGCAACCAATAAATCTCTAAAATGGCTAGCTAAACCGTTTATAAAATGATGACCTTCAAACCCCTTTGCTAATATTGAATTAAAAGCATTTAATACATCTGGTATCTTGTTTTCTAAAAGTAAGTCTGTCATATTAAAATAAGAATCGTAATCTAATACATTCAAATTTTCTGTAACTGCCTCTCTTGTTAAATTAGAACCAGAAAAACTAACAACTCTATCAAAAATAGAAAGTGCATCACGCATTGCACCATCTGCTTTTTGAGCAATAATATGCAATGCATCATCGTCTGCTGTTATATTTTCTTTCTCACAAATTACTTTTAAATAATTTTTTGCATCTAAAACCCCAATTCTTTTAAAATCAAAGATTTGACAACGAGATAAAATTGTAGGAATTATTTTATGTTTTTCTGTGGTTGCTAAAATAAAAATAGCATGCGCAGGCGGCTCTTCTAATGTTTTTAAAAATGCATTAAAAGCAGCTTGAGAAAGCATGTGAACCTCATCTATAATGTAAACTTTGTATTTACCTGTTTGTGGAGGTATACGAACTTGATCTGTAAGACTTCTAATATCGTCTACAGAATTATTAGATGCAGCATCTAACTCAAAAACATTAAAAGCAAAATCTTCTTCTTCAGGATGATTGCTGTCTTGTAAGTTTATTTTTTTTGCTAATATTCTAGCACATGAAGTCTTACCAACTCCTCTAGGTCCAGTAAATAAAAGTGCTTGTGCTAAGTGATTATTTTTTATAGCATTTTCTAACGTATTTGTTATGGCTTGTTGCCCAACAACATCCTCAAAATTTTGAGGTCTATATTTACGCGCAGAAACTATAAAATGCTCCATAATTCAATTAGGTTCTTACTACAAAAGTAACTATCTACTTACGGTTTTACAACTTGGTTTCTTAACAAAATGCTAAAGTTGTAAACAAATTGTATGATGTTGATAATACTATCGACAAAAAGTATAGATCGAGTTTTTAAATCGAGTTAATAGTTCAGAAATTTGTACCAAGAAAAAACTTTTCTTGGTACAAATTTTAATAATAAAAATAAATTTATGAAAGCTATAAAATCATTATCAGTAATTACAATTTTTCTTTTTTTTATTTCTTGCTTTGGATTTTCTAATGACAAGGATACATTAAATTCGAATTCAGAAATTTTAGAAAATTCAATAAATAGTAATACTAAAGTAGCTTATTTTGCTAGTGGATGTTTCTGGTGTGTAGAAGCAATTTTTGAGAGTGTAAGAGGAGTAGAAGAAGCTGTTTCTGGTTATGCAGGTGGCCATACTAAAAATCCAACATACGAAAGTAGCAATACTGGTAAAACTGGGCATGCTGAAACTGTGGCTGTTTATTATAACCCAGAAGTAGTTAGTTTTAAAACTTTAGTTACTGTTTATTTTGGTTCACACAATCCAACTACTGTAAATGGGCAACATCCAGATTATGGTTCTCAATATAGATCTATTGCTTTTTATTCTAACAATACTGAAAAGCAAATTATTGAAAATATGATTGCTAAATTAAACAAAGAAGTTTATAATGGTAAAGTTGCTACTGAAGTAAAAAAAATAGATACATTTTATAAAGCAGAAGAGTATCATCAAGATTTTGAAAAAAGAAATCCAAATCAACCCTATGTAAAAGCGGTTTCTATACCTAGGTTAAATAGGTTTAAAGCAAAATTTCCTGAGTTACTTAAAAAAGAAAAATAATTATTTACTAGAAGTAGTTGTTTTTTTACCAAAAGTTAAATTATCAAAAACATATTTAAAATCTTTAATATATTTATTGAATGAATATGGGTTAGAATAGAAACTTATGCTATAATAATTATCATTAGTTTTAAAATAAGCACTTCTAACAATACTAGTTTTGTTATTAAGAATAAAACTTACATCAGTTATTATTGTTTTACCAAATCTAGATGTTACAGTGGTTACATTTTTGCTATAGTTTTTAACATATATTTTAATATTTGACTTATAATTTACAATATCTTCTATTGATTTTATTTTGCTTTTATCTACTTCTATTTTTCGAAAAGTAATTTGATTATCAGGATAAAGTCCTTTTTGGTTTTTAGGTTTATAACTTGTTTGGTTATGTAAATCTTTATAAGATTTCCAGTTGTAAGGTAATTCTAAATTATATTCTGTATTTACTGTAGTGTAATATATAGGAGATTTTTTAAATTGGTTTTTTTCTTTTTGTATACCACAACTTATAAATAGAAGTAGTACTATGAAGTAAGGGATTTTTTTCATATTTAAATTTAATAAAAAACCTCACAAAATTGTGAGGTTTTTTATTAAAAAATTATTCTTTAATTTCAGGTGCTTTAATACCTAATTTAGCCATAACCAACTCTGTAATATCATATTTTTCATCAATGTAAGCAAATTGATTACCTGTAGTTGTAAGAATCTGAGTATAACCATGCTCTTTTACAACCTCGCTAATAGCATCATTTAGCTTTTTATATAATGGTCTCATTAATTCGTTTTGTTTTAACTGCATCAATTTACTACCATTATCTTGATACTTTTTGATGTCTTGCTCCATTGCTGAAAGCTCTTTCATAGTTGTCTTTTTCATTAATTCACCCATTTCTTTTTCTTCACTTCTAAACTTAGCTACTTTATCTTGAAATTCTTTCATTTTAATAGAAAAAGAAGAGTCTAACTTTGCTCCATAGTCTTGAGCTCTTTTTATAACTACTTTAGATTCTGGCATTAAATTAATAATGTAATCATTATCTATAGTGCCCACTTTACTTTGAGAAAATGAAAATGTACTAATTAATAGAAATAGTATAATACTTATTTTTGATGTCATGATTTTTTAATTTAGTGAGCAAAGATATAAAAGTGATTGAATTACAAAAATATAGCCAAGTTAAAAAAGGTTAATTTTATTATTTAGTTCTTTTAATATTTCATTTTTACTGGTTTTAAAATCAAACCAAATAATAGCACCATCTTTACGAAACCAAGTGAGTTGTCTTTTGGCAAATCTTCTTGTATTTTTCTTAATTTCTGAAATCGCAAAATCTTTATCAAACTCACCATTAAAAAAAGAAAAAAGCTCTCTGTAGCCTACAGTTTGTAATGCATTTAAATGTTTGTATTCGTATAAAGATTTAGCTTCGTCTAATAAACCATTAGCCATCATTAAATCTACTCTTTGGTTTATTCTATTATATATAATGTCTCTATCTGCAGTTAAACCAATTTTAATTGAGTTAAAATTTCTTTTTGTTTTAGGTTTATTTTTATAAGTAGAATAAGGAGTTTCTGTTCCAATACAAATTTCTAGAGCTCTTATAACTCTTTGAGGATTATCTATAGCAATATTGTTATACGTTTCAATATCTAATGCTTTAAGTTGGTTTTGTAAATGAGTTAATCCTTTTTCTTCTAATGTTTTATTTAACTTTTCTCTTATAGTCTTATCTACTTTTGGAAAGTAATCTAATCCTTTTAAAACAGCATCTACATATAAACCACTGCCACCAACCATGATTTGGATAGCATTTTTTTTAAATAGCTCATCAAGTTTTTTAAGAGCATCTTTTTCAAAATCACCTACATTATAATCTTCAAAAATACTTCTGTTTTGTATAAAATGATGTTTTGCTGCAGCTAACTCATGCTTTTCTGGTACAGCAGTGCCAATTGTCATTTCTTTATAAAACTGTCTAGAATCACAAGAAATAATGTCAGCATTAAAGTGTTTCGCTAATTCAATACTCAATGCAGTTTTACCAATTGCAGTTGGTCCTACAATGGTAATTAAAGTATTTTTTGTTTGATTTATCATGGATTTAAAATACTACCACAATTATAGCAAAAGGTTGCTTTTTCTTTATGATTACTTTTTAAACAGTTAGGACAAGATTGCGTATTATGATCATGATCTGGTGTGGTTTTATTCATTTCAGCACTTACAATACCTGTAGGTATTGCAATTATTGAGTAACCTAAAATCATAATAACACTAGCAATAAGTTGACCTAAAGGTGTTTGTGGAGCAATATCACCAAAACCAACAGTGGTTAGCGTTACAATAGCCCAATATATACTTTTAGGAATATTTGTATAACCATTTTCTGCACCTTCTATCATATACATAACTGTACCTAATATGATACAAACAATTAATACAAAGAATAAAAAAACTGCAATTTTTGCCTTACTAGCTCTTAAAGCAAGCATTAATTTATTTGAAGCACCTATGTATCTAGCTAATTTTAATATTCTAAATATTCTTAATAATCTAAGTGCTCTTAAAGCTACTAAACCTTGTGAGCCAGCAAAAAAGAATGATATATAAATAGGAATAGTTGATAAAAAATCGATTATACCATAAAAGCTAAAAATATATCTAGTGGGTTTTTTTATAGAAATAACCCTTAAAATATATTCAATACTAAATAAGATGGTTATAATCCACTCACCAACATAAAGTGCATCATGATATTTATTATCTATACTCTCTACACTTTCTAACATAACTAGTATAATACTAGCAATTATGGCTATTAGAAGTATTACATCAAATAATTTACCTTCAGGTGTATCTGCTTCATAAATTATTTCGTGAAGTTTATGTTTCCAAGAAGATTTTTTGGTTGGATTATTCAATTTAATTTCATTTTTCTCTTACAATACTACAATTATTTAATGAGTTTTTAAATTTTTTTCTTTCGTTTTTCTCTTTATTCATAAGGATTTTAGAAATAAATATAAAAAAATCAACTTTTTTAAAACCGTACTTCAATTCTTCTCGTAAGTATATGTGAGATTCAATTAAATATTAACATAAAACTCACACAATGAAAAAAACAAAAATTTTAACAGCTACTTTATTAGTAGCAATTATTGGTTTAATTACAGTTGCAGCAGATCATATTGATGCTCCTGCTGTTTCAGGTACAAAAGCAGATATTACTGACTTTTATGCTTTTCAAGGAGAAGATACAAACAATATTGCTTTTGTGGCAAATGTTCAAGGTCTTTTAGCTCCTTCAGCTACTTCAACTGCATCTTTTGATGAAAATGTTATGGTAGAATTTAACATTGATACTAATAATGACAATAT